>Ga0255053_10000346_pt1 | contig 25634 bp, 22 predicted proteins | sample JV7_2_22_MG_FD_188635 | JGI IMG/M metagenome (GOLD analysis project Ga0255053, IMG submission 188635) | Seawater microbial communities from Jervis Inlet, British Columbia, Canada - JV7_2_22 | ecosystem: Environmental > Aquatic > Marine > Inlet | place: Canada: British Columbia | collected... | reverse complement strand
AGCCCAGGTAGACGATACGCTTCGACTGAATGCCAATGAGGCTCCGTGGATTGGTAGCGGCGATCGATTCAGAAGGCCGCTTAACCGCTATCCGGAGATCCGCCCTGCGCTGCTTCGCGCTGCTCTCACCGACCGATACGGGTGCGGTGCCGAACAACTGCTTGTAACCCGCGGCACCAGTGAAGCGATCGATTTGTTGATTCGTGTGTTTTGCCGAGCCGGTCAGGACAGTATCGTGACAACGACACCGACTTTTTCAATGTATCGACACTACGCCGAGATTCAGGGCGCCGTTTTTCGCGAGGTCGAGACGCAGCGTGAAAATGATTTTGCGATAAACCCCGACGCGATACTCGGCGCCTGCGATGAAACTACGCGTCTGATTTTTCTCTGCTCACCGAACAACCCGACGGGTTCGATGATGCCGCGAGAAACTCTGGTAGAAATACTGCAGAGACGTGGTGATAAATCCGCATGTGTCGTTGACGAAGCGTACGTCGAATTCGCCGGGGAATCGTCGGTCGTCGAATTGATAGACCGCCACGAGAACCTGATCGTCTTGCGGACGCTCTCGAAAGCGCTGGCTTTCGCCGGCGCACGGTGTGGGTCCGTTATCGGGCCGAAAGACGTCATCGACATGCTGAACGCCGTCCAGGCGCCCTACGCGCTGGCGACACCCGTAGTCGAGTGCGTGGAGAACGCATTACAAGCACAGAGTCTGGGTGAAGCTGATCAACGAGTCGCCCAGGTCATCGAAGAGCGCGAGCGCTTGATCGGTTCGATATCCCATCTTCCGTTTGTGCGCCGCATTTGGCCTAGCGCCGCAAATTTCTTCCTGGTGGAAGTAGATGATGCCGGCGCCCTGATGGCGCAAGCCAATAGCGATAAGATTCTGCTGCGCTATTTCGGCGGTTCTTTGTCCGACTGCGTACGAATAACTGTCGGGACAAAAGCTGAAAATGACATGCTGCTAAATGCCCTGCACAAGCTTGCGGAGGTCTAGCATGCAGACCCGAGTATTGTTTATCGACCGCGACGGTACGCTTATAGACGAACCCGTCGATTTCCAGGTTGACGCGTTAGACAAAGTACGTTTAGTCGATGGGGTGATTCCGGCATTAATCGAGATCGCCGCGCATGGCTATCGATTTGTAATGGTCAGCAACCAGGACGGTTTGGGAACCGCATCTTTTCCAGAGGAGCAGTTCAGATCCTGCCAGGAGCACATGTTGGCAATGTTCACGTCGCAAGGCATCGATTTCGACGAAATTTTCATTTGTCCGCATATGCCCGACGACGGCTGCGAATGCCGCAAACCGCGTGCCGGATTGCTTACGCGCTATCTGGCTGAAACAGATATTGACCTGGATAGCTCTGCCGTTATAGGCGATCGGTCAACGGACATGGAACTCGCAGAAAAACTCGGTGTCCGAGGAATTCTGCTCGATCCCGAGGGTGAAAGAGCTAATACGTGGCCAGGTATCGTCGATTCACTGTGTTTTGCACAACGGCAGGCCAATGTTGAACGCCAAACGAACGAAACCAGTATCGTGACATCAGTCAATCTCGATTGTGCTGATCCAATATCGATCTCAACCGGTATCGGATTTTATGATCATATGCTCGAGCAATTGGCAAAACACGGTGGGTTAAGTCTGTCCCTGCAGTGCTCAGGCGATCTCGATGTGGATGACCACCACACAGTCGAGGACACCGCTATTTGCCTGGGCGAAGCGATGCGTAAAGCTCTGGGTAATAAATGCGGTGTCGGTCGGTATGGATTTGTTGTACCGATGGATGAGAGTGAGGCAAAGGTATCCATCGATTTATCGGGTCGTGGCCGGTTCGTCTTTAGCGGACACTTCTCAAGGAAACGAGTCGGAGAACTATCGACCGAAATGGTCGAACATTTTTTCCGTACACTCTCTGATTCTCTCGGCGCCGCTCTGCATATCGAAGTGCACGGAAGCAATGCACATCACATGGTAGAAGCCTGCTTCAAATCGGTCGGGCGTTGTCTGCGGCAGGCGATCAGGCGTGATGGCAATGAAATGCCATCAACCAAAGGAACGCTAGGCTGAATTGCCAGTGGTAGATATTGCGATTATCGATAGTGGTGGTGCGAATATCGCGTCGCTTCTCTATGCGCTCAGGCGTCAGGGAACCACGGCAACGTTGACCACCGATGCGAATATTATTTCGGCGGCGGATCGCATCATCCTTCCGGGCGTGGGTGCTGCGCGAGACGCCATGACGCGCTTGCGCGACAGGGAACTGCTCGACGTGATTCGACACTTGACGCAACCGGTACTCGGCATATGCCTGGGCATGCAATTGCTCGCCGCAGCATCCGAAGAGGATGATGTCGAGTGCCTCGGTATCATTCCAGGTACAGCAAAGAAACTCGCGGCAGATACAGCCTGTCCCGTACCCAATATGGGATGGTGCGCGTTAAGGAAAACCCGAGATCACGACATTCTCACTGGCCTCGATGATGGAGCTTATTTCTACTTCCTGCACAGTTTCGCCCTGCCCATTTCGGACTATACGATCGCTGATGCTAATCATGTCGAACCTTTCTCGGCTGTAGTTAGCCACAAGAACTTCACTGCAGCGCAATTTCATCCCGAACGATCATCTGTGGCTGGTGCACGATTGCTGCAGAACTTTTTGGGTTTACAGAAATGAAAATAATCCCCGCAATTGATCTGCAAGGCGGTAAGTGCGTGCGTCTTTTCCAGGGAGATTTCGCGAAGACCACAGAGTACAGCGACGACCCGTTGTCGATTGCGCGACAGTTCGCTGAGTTGAAAACACCAGACCTTCACATTGTCGATCTTGACGGTGCCCGTACCGGGGCACAGGAAAACCGCGCGATCATCGCAGAGATGGCTTCTGAATTCGATATGGCGATACAGGTCGGCGGAGGAATTCGGTCTCGCGAATCAGTTCAAAACTGGCTGGATTCGGGCGTGTCGCGCTGCGTGATCGGTAGTCTGGCCATCACTGAACCGGACGCCGTGAAGTCATGGATAGTGCGCTTTGGAGCCGATGCCATCGTGCTCGCGCTGGACGTGAACATTGACGAAGCAGGTACCCCGATGATCAGGACGCACGGTTGGACGCGTCCAAGTAGCAGGTCCGTTTTCGAGTGTATCGACGAATACAAGGCGCTCGGGCTTCGTCACGTGCTGTGCACCGATGTCACTCGTGATGGCGCCATGAGCGGACCCAATACGGGTCTCTACTCGAGCATTATGAACCGATACCCGGACCTTGCCTTGCAGGCATCCGGTGGTGTAAGAAATCTGCGCGACCTCGAAATACTTAGGGATCTGGGGGTTCCTGCAGCCATTACCGGTCGAGCTTTGCTGGACGGCAAGATAAGCGTTTCTGAGGTGACGTCATTCCAACGAGGCGCATAATCCCTTGCCTTGATGTTCGCGATGGTGTTGTCGTCAAGGGCGTGAAGTTCCGCAATCACCGGGTCGTTGGCGACATAGTCGAACTGGCGCGGCGCTACTGCGACGAGGGTGCGGACGAACTTGTTTTTTATGACATCACCGCAAGTCCTGACGGTCGCACTGTGGACCGGACCTGGGTCGATCGTGTCGCTGCTGTCATCGACATTCCCTTTTGTGTCGCCGGCGGTATTCGCAGTGTTGCGGATGCGGAGGAAGTGCTAAACAAAGGTGCGGACAAAATATCGATCAATACGCCCGCGCTTGAGAATCCCGGCCTGATTGACGAACTCGCGAAGCGTTTCGGCTCACAATGCGTTGTACTCGGTGTTGATAGTCAGGAGCGAAATGCCAGCTATCACGTTTATCAGTACACGGGTGACCCGGACAAAACAACTGCGGCGAAACGTCTGACAGTTGACTGGATTCTGGAAGCGCAGGATCGTGGCATCGGCGAGATCGTACTGAACTGCATGAACCAGGACGGCGTTCGCAATGGCTATGACAATGAGCAGTTACGGCTGGTCCGTGACAGCAGCCAGGTACCGCTTATCGCTTCCGGAGGCGCTGGGACGATGCAACATTTCGTTGATACTTTTCGGATCGCTGGCGTGGATGGCGCCCTGGCGGCCAGCGTTTTTCACAGCGCCGAAATCGACATCGGTGACCTCAAAGACTATCTAGCTGCAAATGCGGTAGATATCAGACCAACAAGGTAGACAATGTGAGTACCGCAAACCTGGATTTCCTGACAACGCTTGAAACCATCATCGCCGACAGGCTGGAAAACCCGCCTGAGGAGAGTTACACAGCGAAGCTAATCGCACTTGGACCGAAGCGTGTCGCACAGAAAGTCGGCGAGGAGGCCATCGAGGTTGCTCTGGCCTCTGTCGACGGTGATCGGGAAGAGATCACGCATGAAGCCGCAGACCTGATCTTCCACCTGCTCGTCTTATTACAAAGTCAGAGTATAAGCCTGGCAAATGTGACGACCGTACTCGAGGCACGTCACAGCCGCCACGCGTAGCAGCCCCCCTGCGGGATTGCCCTGCCGTTCAAATGACGAGTTCTGTTGCGACCTCACGCCGATTGTACTGCGAACTCATGACATAGCCGTACGCTCCGGCATTGGCGATCAGAATTACGTCATTTTCTTCAGAATTTGGCAGCAGCCGATCACTGCCCAGACGATCGCCCGTTTCACAAATGGGACCGACTACAGTCACGATGTCCGTCGGTACCTCTCCCGCTTTGGAAAGATTCACAATCTCGTGATACGACCCATACAGTGCCGGACGAATCAATGAATTCATGCCGGTACCGATACCGATATAACGCATGTCACCTTTGCCCTTGACCTGGGTAACGCGACTGATCAGGACGCCAGCCTGGGCAACGAGATAGCGGCCCGGCTCCAGCCACAGCCGGTACTGTGGATACGATGCTCGTATGTCGTTCAGCGTCTTATCGAGCTTTTCCAGATCAAACGGTTCTTCTCCCGGCTTGTCCGGCACACCGAGTCCGCCGCCGAGGTCGATTGATTCGACGGATGGAAAATTCTTCGCCACTTGCACGAGTTCGACTGCCACGGAGCGCCAGTTATCAGGATCCTGGATTCCACTGCCGCTGTGCGCATGAATTCCTACTACATCGGCGCCGGCAGCATCGATCAGCCGCCTGAGTTCTTCTACCTCAAAAAGTGGAATTCCGAATTTTGAATGAACGCCGGCGGTTTTGACGTTTTCGTGGTGACCTCGCCCCTGGCCAGGATCGATGCGAATGAACAGTTTTGTGCCGCCGAATATTTCCGGCCACGCTTCCAGCGGGTACAGATTGTCGAGCGTGAGCTGCAGACCCTTCCTGATGGCCCACTCATATTCATCGCGTGGCGCAAAATTGGGCGTGAAGAGGATTCGATTGAGATCAATGTCCGGAATGACCTGCTCGATCCACTCCACTTCGCCAGGAGATACACATTCGAAGTCGACACCTTCTTCAGCAAGTGCCTGCAGAACAGCCGCGTTAAAATTGGCTTTGACCGAATACAGGACGCGGTCGATGCTGGACAGACTCAACAACTCCCTGGCGGCCTCACTTACACTGTCACGGTCGTACACATAGGCACTAGCCTGATTGTTCGCCAACTCAAGCAACTGGTCGCGTTTTCGCATCCACCAGGTATCACGAGAATCTTCGGCCGTCTCATCGCCGTGGAAAAGTTCTTCCCAGCTCTGGCCGAAGACTGCCGTTTCGCCTGTTTTGCGAATGATTGACGCATGCAATTTGCGAACGAGCTTCGGACCCTGACCCTGATCGACGACGAAGTTGAGATTAAGGTCGTTCGCCGCCTGCGACATCAGGTGGATCTTTTCTTCTTCGAAGACCTCGAGTGCAGGGCCAAGTCGCGGCAGAATCGTGCGAATTTTTCTGCCGACCAGGCTCACGGCGGAACAATCACTAATAGCCCGAACACGGCACAGCTGCTCGAGGTCGCTCAGTAAGGCCCGTTGTGTATCCTCGGCCAGCATGCCGTCGGCCGTATCGATCGAGACAGTAACGTTGGTTTCCGATGTCGAAACCAGATCGATCGAAACATTGTGTTCACTAAAGACGGCGAATGCCCGGGCGAGAAAGCCCACCTCATGCCACATCCCGACACCGTCCATCGAAATCAACGTCAGCCCGTTGCGCAAGCATATTCCTTTGACCTGCGGTTCGACCTCGTCGGTTACCGATGAGACGACTGTGCCGGAAACTTCAGGGGCCGCCGTGCAGCGGATGAACAACGGAATGTTGTTATCGCGCAGTGGAGACAGGCACCGTGGGTGCAGGACTGAACTGCCAGCAGACGCCAGTTCCTGAGCTTCGTCATAGTGCAACGCGAGTAATAATCGTGCGGACGGCACGACGCGCGGATCAGCTGTAAACATCCCTGGAACGTCGGTCCATATTTCGAGGCGTCGCGCCTGCAACCGCGCGGCGAAATAAGATGCTGACGTGTCCGAGCCTCCCCGCCCGAGCAAGACCGTTTCTCCCCACTCATTTCTGGCGATGAATCCCTGCGTGAGTATTACCTCACCGATCGCATCCATTTTCTTCTGAAACTCCACATCTGTGGTCGGATCGCATTTTGCAGAGAGGTAATCCTGGGCGCGCTGGCCACCGCTGGAACTCACGCTGGTCAGCAAGTCCCGCGCATCGGCCCATGCAACCGGTAGTCCGACAGATTGCAGGTGCATTGCACCAAGACGGGTTGCCATGAGTTCGCCGAGAGCCATGACCCGAACTCGAACTCGAACGCTGACCTCACGAACGAGCCGAACTCCGGCGACCAGTTGTTCAAGCTCGTGCAACATATCGCCAAGTAATGCCTCTCCGTCAAGGCTCAGCGCTGTTGCCAACTGGTAGTGCTGCGTACGTATGGCCGCAAGCCCGTCGGACGTCTTCCCGTCCGCCGCCACCTGAAGCACACGTTCCAGTTCATTGGAAACACCTTGTAATGCCGAATGAACGATCACTGGCTTCAATCCGCGCGCCAGTCGATTGCGAATCAGATCAGCAATCAGCTGCCAGTTCTCGACAGTCGAAACACTCGTGCCACCGAATTTCATCACCACCCAAAGCGATTCGGAGACCTCTAGCGGCGCGCCCAATGAAGCGCCGGACCCAAAACCGGCTTCAACCTGTGTCTCATCCATGCTCTTGCCCGTTTATCGATACATCGACCAAAAAAAAACCCGCCAGGAGCATCCTCGCGGGTTCGTTGACAATGTCCGGACTTTATTACTAGTCGGTACTATTGCCATTCGCACCCACGCACCTCTGGCGCGCCATATATTTTATGTGTTTTTTCACCTCGATCGGCTCGACGTGTTGGCACATTACGTGGGTGACAGAAAATCTCATGGGCGAAGTAGAGCGAATCGGGTAAGAAAGGTCAAGTCTCTAGTCATCCCAGGGCGGCGGAATCGTCACTGCCCCATCCGACGCGGAGGACACCTCGGCCCTGTATTTGGCCAAAACTCCCCTGCTTACGGATGATGGCGGCCGCTGCCACGCCTCCCGGCGTGCGGCCATCTCGTCAGTGCTTACGCCCAGATTGATCTGATTATTTTCGGCGTCAATAAGGATTGAATCACCGTTTTCGATCAGCGCAATAGGGCCGCCGACCGCGGCTTCCGGTGACACGTGCCCAACAACGAAGCCATGACTGCCGCCGGAGAATCTGCCGTCGGTAATCAGGGCGACGTCGGCCCCGAGCCCCTTGCCCATAATAGCGCTGGTCGGGCTCAGCATCTCGCGCATGCCAGGGCCACCCTTCGGACCCTCATAGCGAATAACGATCACATCACCGGCATTGATATCTCCATCGAGAATCGCCTGCAATGCCCCTTCTTCGGAGTGAAAGACACGTGCCGTGCCCTCGAATCGAAGACCTTCTTTGCCCGTAATTTTTGCCACAGCACCCTCCGGTGCGAGATTTCCATAGAGGATCATGAGGTGGCTGTCGGCTTTGATAGGGCTATCGAAGTCGCGAACGATGTCCTGTCCTGCCGGATAGTCGTCGACCATGGCCAAGTTTTCAGCCATCGTCTTACCGGTCACTGTCATGCAGTCACCGTGCAACAGACCATGATCCAGCAAGCGCTTCATCAGCGGCTGAATTCCGCCGATGTTGATGAGTTCGGACATCAGGTATTTGCCGCTTGGTTTGAGGTCTGCGAGTAATGGGACTTTCGCGCCAATTCTCGAGAAGTCGTCGATCGTGAGATCAACATCAGCCTCCCAAGCCATTGCAATCAGGTGAAGAACCGCGTTCGTCGAACCGCCCAGGGCGATTACCACGGAAATCGCATTTTCAAAGGCTCTGCGCGTCATGATATCGAGCGGTTTGATGTCGTTTCTCAGTAGCATCAGGACTGCTTCGCCAGCGCGGTGGCAATCTTCAACCTTTTGCTCTGACACTGCTTCCTGAGCCGAGCTGTTGGCCAGACTCATTCCGAGAGCTTCGATCGCTGACGCCATCGTGTTGGCCGTGTACATGCCGCCGCAAGCGCCGGGCCCTGGAATTGCGGTTCGTTCCACCTCCAGCAGGTCATCAGCAGTAATCGTTCCGCCGGACTTGGCCCCGACCGCTTCGAACACGGATACGATATCGCGCCGCTTTTCCCCTGGTCGGATCGTGCCACCGTAGACAAAAACGGATGGGCGGTTGAGGCGAGCCATTGCCATGATGCAAGCAGGCATATTCTTGTCACAACCACCAATCGCCACGAGGCCATCGAAACCCTCACCGGCGGTTACCGCTTCAATGGAGTCCGCGATGATTTCCCGCGAGACAAGTGAATAACGCATCCCCGGCGTGCCCATCGAAATGCCGTCGGCAATCGTAATCGTATTGAAAATGACAGCTTTTCCACCTGCCTCATCAGCACCTTTGGCGGCTTCGGCGGCAAGATCATTGATGTGCATGTTGCATGGCGTAGTCATCGCCCAGGTCGATGCTATCCCGATCTGCGGTCGGCGAAAGTCATCATCGGAAAAGCCCACTGCACGTAACATCGCCCGGCTTGATGCTTGTTCGTCCCCATCGACAACGACGCGTGAGTAACGCCGCAGTTCTTTGTCTTCCATCGCTATCGCCCTGCCACCAAGTCTTTGTTACCGGAATCCACTTCAGGTCTTGCACGGCAGTTTAGCAGTGAAATGGAATCCAGCGAAGCGCCTGATTGAAGAGACAGACTATGAGGTGAGATCGCTACTACTGATCGTCGTCGCGGATCATGACCGCGACACGACGATAAATTTCGGTGCCTGCGACGGAGTCTCCCAAGGACAACTCGACGCTGAACGCCTCATTATCCTCGTACTCAGAATCCTGAACCAGCGGAATCAAGAGTCGGGCTGCCCGTTGCCCGGGCCCGAATTCGATTGTGAATCCGCGAGGCGCAAAGTAATCCTGACCCAGCGTCGCGGTGATGTCCCGTATGGTGTAGCCAACAACAAGCGGTGTGTTGTCTGGATTGAAGCGGATGATATCGAGTTGCGCAGCCGGATCACGTTCGTTCACCGACACTTGACTTGTGACGAACGCCACCGTGTTAGCCGGTAGCCTAAACTCGAACGCACGTTGGTCATCATCTTCGAGTACGACGTTTATGATCGCCAATTCGGATGTCGCAGTGTCAGACTCACGTATGCGCAGAGTAGATTGCCGGTCTGCTTCGCGGAGAGAATCGGACTTCATTGCGAGGGTTATGCGAGCGCGATCCTGACCGACAGGAAATTCAATAAAGCCGTTACCAGAGAACTCATACTGCCCGGCAACCCACGGCGAGCGATTGCCACTGAAGCCGACCTCTTCGAGGCGCAAAGTCAATGGGAACTCGACATCGCTGCGCACCAGGTCAACCGTTGCCGGACGGCCGTCCTCGCGAAGCGTAATTGTCACGGACTCGGCACCGCCCGCCCATGAGGAAACACGAAGTTCGGCAGTTGGCGGCGGCAGCTTCGTGAAATCAACAAGCGGAACCGCAATGACTTCGGGTTCCGGAATATCGAATGCCTCGACTGGTTTCAGAACCTCGTCCTGGACTTCCATTGCCAATTCCGATTCGCCGGCAAGTACATCGACAATGGCCTCTTCCGGTGGTCCCGAAGTATCGATTGCCTCGACTGACTCCAGACCCTCGTCCTGGACTTCCACTGCCAATTCCGATTCGCCGACAAAATCATCGACGATGGCCTCTTCCGGTGGTCCCGAAGTATCGATTGCCGCGACTGACTCCAGAACCTCGTCCTTGACTACCAGAATCTGTTGCCATGCCGGAACCAGAAAACGGTCCTTAAGTTGATCCAGATAGCCCAGCTCATTACCAACGACACCGAGAAGTGCCAGCAACACGAATAGGCCAATGGTGACGCGAGCAGATCCCCCGGTTTCTTCAGGCTTCCTGATTCTGGCCGGTGCGGAAATGCCGACCGGAATTGACTCTCGCGTCTCGCTATCCAGCGCTCCGATGAAATCAGCAATGGAATCGAATCGGGTTACGCGGGAGTACGATAGCGCCTTCTTGAGCACTCGCCAGTTGGCATCGCTTAGCTTCTCCAGGCGTTGCGGTTTCATCCCTTCGTCTGCCGCTTCCGCGGCGTTTCGCGGCCCAAACACGCGGTAACCCGCTATCAACCGGTACAGCAGGCAGGCGAGCGAAAATACATCGTCAGTCGGTGCGGGTGGTTCCCCGGTCAGCACCTGCATGCTCGAGTAAGCAGGTGTTAACAGACCGAGTACACCTGGATCGAATTCAGGGTCGTCATCCAGCTGCATTTGCCGGACGCGCGCTATGCCAAAATCAAACAACTTCGCGTCGCCATTTGCGGCAATCATGATATTGCCCGGCTTAACGTCGGCGTGGACAACTCCACATCGATGTGCGTAGTCAAGCGCCGTACCGATCTGGCGCACGATCTTGAAAGAATCTTCTCTATCGATGCTTCCGGAGTCGGGTGTATCGAGAATATCGGCCAGAGTCCGACCCTCAAGCCACTCCATCACAATGAAATACAAATCACCGTCGCGATCCAGATCGACGAAGCGAACGATGTTCGGGTGCACCAGGCAGCGTCCTTTTGCTGCTTCCTGCTGCAATGCGCGTAGCGCAGCCGCATTCTGTGACAATTTGGGCGAGAGGATCTTGATTGCGACGGAGCACGATTCAGTGCCTGCGTCGGCGAGTCGACGATCCATCGCTTTGTAGACGACTCCCATGCTGCCGCCAGTAACTCGTTTCTGCAGCATGAAGCGATCACGCAATATCGAGCCAACCTCCACTCGTCCATCAACCGAATCGGGCTCAGTGGTATCTACGTTCGGCATGACCATCGTCGAAGCCATCTGACCGTCTGTCGGTACAGAATTCAGATGAGGTTCAATCCTGCCTGGCGTTTGGCCGATATCCGGGCTCGTCGGTATGCACTCGGTAACGTATCGGTCCAGCATCGATTTGACGAGTTGAAAGGTCTCCTTGCGCAGGTCTCCGGTTTCAAAACGCGCCTGTAAAACACGTCGAATTTCCGCCTCAGCACCACCGCCATTGCCAAGCAGACGCCCGATGCAGTCCTGTATTTCGGATAGCATCGCAATTTCGTCAATCTTGTCATCAAGCCCTTTTTCGAAACTCGAAAGCTGGCTAACGAGAGATTCCCGAATCTTGTCCCTTTCTGCATTCATACTGCCTGACGGACGCCTTGTTGTTGATACGACCACGCGCATTGAGCCCGATTGGACATAGTCTACCGGTTCGATCAAGCCCTCACGCGGAACTGGTCGTCAAATTACCTTGCCCGGATTGAGAATATTATGCGGATCCAGGGCCGTTTTCATCGCCCTCATCAGGTCGAGTTCGGTAGCAGCGCGATATTGCTCCAGATATCCCTTTTTGAGCACACCAATGCCGTGTTCGGCGCTAATGCTGCCACCCAGTTCAACGACAAGATCGTAAATAGCTTCCGTAATCGCCCTGCCCGCTTGCAGAAAGTGAGCACCATCTGCACCGACCGGCTGTGCAATGTTGTAGTGTAGATTGCCATCTCCCAGGTGCCCGAATGCGACGAGTCTGGCAGCGGGCATCATAGACTCGATCACTTTTTCGCCCCTGGCCAGGAAATGCTCAATACGCCCGATGGGAACCGAAATGTCATGTTTCAGATTGGCGCCTTCAGGCTTTTGCGCTTCGGAAATGGAATGCCGTATTCGCCATAGCCGCTCTGATTCGGCCTTGTTCTTGGCGATAATTGCATCGCTGATGAGGCCCAAGTCGAGTGCATCAGCCATCGCGTCTTCGACGATCGAATTCTGCTCGCCAACTGCAAGCTCGCACAGCACGAACCACGGAGACATGCTTTCAAACGGGAGCGTTATGTCGGGGATATGTCGATTGACGAAACGCAGACATCGATCAGATATCAATTCAAATGCCTGAATTCGATCCGACAGCCTGTCACGAATTAGTGCCAGTAATTCAACCGCGTCACTTGCCGATCCAAGTGCTGCCAGTACTGTTGTCGTTTCACCTGGGTTCGGATACAACTTCAGGGTTGCCGCGGTAATTACACCCAGCGTCCCCTCGCTGCCGAGAAACAGTTGTTTCATGTCGTAGCCAGCCGTGTCCTTACGCAGCGACCGCAATCCGTTCCAAATGGTCCCGTCCGCCAATACGACTTCAAGTCCGAGCACCTGTTGGCGAGCCGTGCCATAGCAAATCACATTTGTGCCGCCCGCATTCGTCGAGAGATTTCCACCGATCTGGCAACTGCCCTCGGCCGCGAGGCTCAGCGGGAAGAAACGGTCCACACTTTTTGCGGCGTCCTGCACGTCGCAGAGAATGCAGCCGGCCTCGGCGACAATGGAAAAATCATTTGCCTCGATTGCCCGAAATTCATTTAGCCTCGATAATGACAGGAGTACCTGTGCACCCGAGTCGTCGGGAATTGCGCCACCGCAAAGACCGGTATTGCCACCCTGTGGCACTACACCGACGCTTTCTCTGGCGCAGGCTTTCACAACCTCGGAAACCTGAGCCGTCGTGTTGGGTGAAACCATTATCAGGGTTTCACCACGCAGCCGCCCTCGACCTTCGGTCAAGTGCGGCTCAAGCACTGCCGCATCGGTTGACCAGCCCTTCTCACCCACTATCTTTTTCAGATGTTCACGTAGCATCGAGATCCTCAAAGATGGCCTGTTCGGCAAATGTGTCCCAGCCGATATTGCTTCCACAAAATACGAGCACGACCGTTTTGCCCAACAACTGATCACGTAAGGGGCCAAGCAACGCCGCCGTGCTCGCAGCACAGGCCGGTTCAACTGCGATTTTCATCAACTGATACAAAAGGCCCATTGTCTTCCTAAGCTGTACGTCGTTAACGAGTGCCAGTTTGTCCACGTATTGCCTGCACAGCTTGAACGAATATGGCATCGCAAATGGTGCACCAAGGCTGTCCGCTATCGTCCGAACTTTGTCGATGGATCGTGGCTCACCAGCGCCGAAACTGCGGTGCATGGAATCGGCACCTTCGGGCTCCACACCGATAATTTCGCAGTCAGGTCGAAGCTGTTTGACGGCATTAGAAATACCGGCGATCAACCCGCCGCCACCGATCGGCACAACAAGCACATCAAAATGTTCGCACTGTTCACAAATCTCCAACCCGACAAGGCCGGTTCCGGTTGCGACCGCCGACCCTTCGAATGGATGCACGAAGAATCGCCCCTCTTCATTTTGTATTCGTTCGGCGATCTCAAACGCCTCATGCACATCGTCAACCATGACCAGTTCTGCCCCGTATGAACGACAAGCTTCAACACGCACGGGATTAGCCGTACTGATCATGACGACTTTCGCGCTCGCACCAACGGCCCGCGCTGCGAAAGCAGTTGCGATAGCATGATTGCCTGCACTGACAGCTGTCACGCCCGCCGCCCGCTGTTCGTCGTTGAGACTCTTCAGGACAGCAAGTGCGCCTCGCGCCTTGAACGTGCCGGTTCGCTGCAGAAATTCGAGCTTGCCGAAAACCCGCGTGTCGCCGCCCAGCAGATGTTCAATGGCCGCGCAGCGCAGCATGGGCGTGCGATCGATATCGCCTCCCAGGGAGTCTCGCAGTCGCTCGATCGCCGCTACCGTCGGCCCCTCAACCACCTGATGTTGCTCCATTCATCCGCGCCGCCTGATGTAAAATGATCTGATTACAGGGTTCAAGTAACTTTCCGAATATAAAATAGATACGCGCACGTTTTTATATTACTTGCGCAATAGCCGAGAGTTGATTATTTTCCACCGACGGTATCCGCACAACATCGATGCCGGCGTTGACCATGTGAATTGTGACGGACATTGCAGTTGCACGGAAGTCGCATTGGGCACAAATATGGAACTTGACGATCTTTCGCAATCGGGCATCCGGCGGCTAGCCGATTTCTCACCGTATCTGGATCAACTGGCCGGCCTCGATCAAGCAATCGGTCTACGTCAGCGCAGCAGTCTTGTAGATCTTGAAGGCCGTCTGCATAAGCACTGGTCGCTAGGCCAAAATAATATCCTGAGTTGGGCACCCCTCGATGACGGCTTGCTCATCCTGGTTGTGCCGCATTACGCGATTGCCGAATACACGTCTCCGCAATCGGAAGATCATACATCAAGAGTATCTGCCCCCTTTATTACCGAGCTTATTTCAGGCAAACGCCAGCTGACGCTGACGCAAATGCAAAAGGTGGCCCGCCTGCTCGATGTAGAGCCCATCTCTATAGCGCTCAGGCAGCCGTTGACAGGCCATCCGGTCGAAACGCAGATCATCGAGAATATGATTCGGCGTTATGGCATTAGTTACGTCGCCAGCAGAGCAGTGACCCTGTTTGATATCGTTGGCTTCAGCCTGTTGACGCCGTTCGAGCAAATGACTCAGCTGAACAGCCTGTCGTATTCCCTGAACTCCGCACATGCCAAGATGCTCGAGCAAGACGTGGGCATCAACTTCGCACGCTCATCAAGCGGAGACGGTTTCTATGTCTGGAATCGCGACGACGGCCTGGAAGCCAACGTTAATCTCTACCATTTCATGCATATTGTTCTTGCTGACAATGCCATCGCAAGAAGTAAGTCATCGTCAAAAGCAGTGCCGCAACTTCGTGCGTGTTTTCACGTTGGCGCTTGCTACGAATTCCATCAGGCGGAAGGACTTAACCCAACGATGCAGAACTTTATCGTCGGTGATGTGACAATCGAGCTCGCCCGCATGATCGATGCCGCGCTGCCAGGGCAAATTCTCGTCGGGGACTTCCTTGCCGACATAGCAACAGAAAATGCCGATCCGGCTCAGACTCAGGCCAATCTCGATGCAGTTATGTTCCTGCAGAGAGCGCAAGGCAATCTGTCCAAGTTAAGTGGACTGGAATTCTCTGGTGAACGCGTCACCGCAATCAAGTGCTACCTGACGGGTGAAAATTTGGGTGACGGACAATTCAACATTCGACGCTTGCACATCAAGGATAAGCACGGCCTGTCGCGGGTTGCCTACAACGCGAAAGTGAACATTTATCGGGAAACGGCACAGCCGATCTTGCTGGGGATCGAAGACAGGAAGCTGGTTCCAATTCCCTCCCAATAAAAAATTGCCGCTCACTTATTGTGAGAGCGGCCATCCCTGACTTTCCTACGTCTACTCTGTTCCATCAACGTGCAAAACTGTCAGTTTGGCACGCCGTTGAGCTTGGTCGGGGCGGGGAGATTGATTCGGATCGCCTCATGGCGATCCTCACCCTAAAGGGCGCGCTTCGCGCGTCCAAAATCACTACGTGATTTTGTCGAACCTGTATCGCGGTTCCAATTCCCTCCCAATAAAAAACGGCCGCTCACTGATTGTGAGAGCGGCCATCCCTGACTTTCCTACGTCTACTCTGTTCCATCAACGTGCAAAACTGTCAGTTTGGCACGCCGTTGAACTTGGTCGGGGCGGGGAGATTCGAACTCCCGACCCCCACAACCCCATTGTGGTGCGCTACCAGGCTGCGCTACGCCCCGACCGACTTCAGACAAAAGCTGACGGCGGCAATGATACTTGCCACTCAATGCAGAAGAAAGTTGATTTTTTTAGCGCCGCAGAAGCTTAAGAACTTGTTCAAGTTCCAGACGTAACTGTTTGATAATCTGCTGGCTTTGCGTGACATCTGACTTCGCAGTATCACCCATCAGGCGCTGACGGGCGCCGCCGATCGTGAAACCGTCGTCATACAGCAGGCTCCGAATCTGGCGGATAATCAGTACATCCTGCCGCTGATAGTAGCGACGATTGCCACGCCGCTTGACTGGCTTCAGCTGTGGGAACTCCTGCTCCCAGTATCTGAGCACGTGCGGCTTAACCGCACACAGGTCGCTCACTTCACCTATTGTGAAGTAGCGCTTACCAGGAATTGGCGGTAGTTCGTCGTTATTCCCCGGTTCCAGCATATGCTTCTACTCGGGCCTTTAGTTTTTGTCCTGGCCTGAACGTCACTACCCGTCGTGCGGTAATCGGGATTTCTTCTCCCGTTTTCGGGTTACGTCCCGGCCGTTCTTTTTTATCCCGAAGATCAAAATTCCCAAAACCGGAAAGTTTGACCTGCTCCCCAACTGCAAGCGACGCTCGCAGCTCCTCAAAATACATGTCGACAAGTTCGCGAGCTTCTCTCTTATTGAGTCCTAGCTCGTTGAACAGCGATTCCGCCATATCTGCTTTTGTCAGTGCCATTCTTTTTAGTCTCTCAACTCAGCCGCAAATTCATCCTCTAATTTGCGCACTGCGGCGGTCATTGCGGCGTCCGCATCTTCATCAGTAAGGGTGCGTGAAGTTTCCTGTAAAATCAAGCCTAAAGCTACGCTTTTTAGCCCTGCTTCTATTCCCGATCCTTTATAAATGTCAAATATTCTGACGCTTGAAATCACATTGGGTGCAGCCGATGCCACCGCCGCGATGAGTTCTTTGGACGTAATTTTGTCGTCGACCACGACGGCAATGTCACGACGAATAGACGGGAATTTAGACACTGTTTGTGCCTGTGGTGCTCTTGATTCGAGCGCCGCCACTGCATCCAATTCAAAAAGAAACACGTCGCGCTTGAGTTCAAGAAACTTGGAATGTCTTGGATGCAGTTTGCCGATCACCCCAAGCAATTGTCCGTCACGAACTATGTTAGCTGCCTGTCCTGGCTGCAACGCGGGATGGTCTGTCGCTACGTATTCAGTTCGCGACATTTCGCCGGTGAGCTGCAACAGTGCAGACACATCGGCCTTTATATCAAAGAAATCAATGGCTTGAGTCTTGCTGCCCCACTGCTCGGGGAACGCAGAGCCCATGCAAACGCCGGCAATGCGCACCACCTCGTCGTGATCATCCAGCGTTCCATGGAATGACTTGCCAATTTCAAAAAGGCGAATACGCTCTTGTTGTCTCGACGCATTAGACGCAGTGGCGACTAACATGCCAGGCCACAACGACGAACGCATGACCGACATCTCGGATGAAATTGGATTGCTTAACACCAGAATCGGATCGACTTCCATCAGCCGCTTGTTCGATTCAACATCGATGAAACTGTAGGTGATAATTTCCTGATAGTCGCGAGCAACCAGGGTCGTCGCTGCCAGTTCCAGGTCGATTCTTGACTCGGTGACAACTTCGAGAGGTGTCTCGGCAATTGCTGTTGCCTCAGGAATTTCGTTATATCCGAAAACGCGGGCGATTTCCTCGATCAGGTCTGCCTCGATCTCGATATCGAAGCGATGACTTGGTGCAATAACGTCCCATCCATCATCTGCTGATGTGACCGAGAGACCCAGGCGCTGCAGAATTTCGGCAATCGTTTTCTCATCGATTTCAACACCGAGTAGTTTCGCAACGCGCGCAGCCCGAACACGAATAGTCTCTCTTTTTGGCAAGAATTCGCTCGCCGTAGTGACAACCAAAGGACCGGCATCGCCACCTGAAATTTCGAGCAACAAGGCAGTTGCATTTTCGACAGCGCGAGCCTGGCCTTCGGGGTCGACACCACGCTCAAACCGTAATGACGCATCCGTGTGCAATCCATAAGATCGCGCGCGACCCGCCATGAACTCCGGTGGCCAGAATGCCGCTTCGAAAAACACGTCGACTGTGGCATCGCTGACGGCGGTACTGAGGCCGCCCATTATGCCGGCGAGGCCGATTGCGCCACTATCATCGCTGATAACGAGCGTATCTTCGTTTACCGCGAGCTCATTTCCGTCAAGCAAAGTGACCTTTTCACCTTTTTTGGCCAATCTGGGGTGAATTGGGCCATTTATGAGGCTCAAATCGTAGGCATGGAGGGGTTGTCCGAGCTCGAGCATCACATAGTTGGTAACGTCGACTACAGGGTGAATAGCCCGCAGTCCGGAGCGGCGTAATTTCTCGACCATCCAGACCGGAGACCTGGCCGCCGGATCGATATTGCGCACCACGCGCCCAGCAAAATTCGGACAGCCCTCTGGCAACCCGACATCGACCGGGTACGTATCCTTGATCGTCGCTTTGACGGGTGCAGTACCAGTGTCTCTGAGTTCGGTGGCCGTTAACGCTGCGACGTCTCTGGCGATACCCAACACGCTGAAACAGTCTCCCCGATTGGGCGTCAGATCGAGATCAATAACCGCATCCGGCAGTCCCAGGTAGTCGGTCAACGCTGCACCGACCGGTGCATCGCTCGGCAAGGCGATAATTCCATCGGACTCATCTCCCAGCCCGAGTTCTATCGCAGAGCACAGCATGCCGTTCGAAACTACGCCCCGAATTTTCGATTTGCGCAGTTTGATACCGTTGGGCAGTTTCAATCCGGGCGTCGCCAATGGACTTTTCATTCCTTTGACAACATTTGGAGCGCCACAAACAACCTCAACGACGCTGTCGCCACCATCAGAGACTATGCATACGCTCAGGCGATCGGCATCTGGATGCTTCTCAACCTCGAGAACCTCGGCAATGATCACGCCATCAAGACCCGCGCCGTCCAGGCTGATGTCCTCAACTTCGTGACCCGCCATTGTCAGGCGTTCCGCAAGCGCCTCTGTATCAAGGTCGGGGTTCACCCATTCACGCAACCAGGATTCTGCAATCTTCATGGCGCTTACCGGAACTGCCGCAAGAAGCGGAGATCATTTTCAAAAAAAGTACGGAGATCCGTCACGCCATAACGCAACATGGCCAGACGTTCCACTCCCATACCAAATGCATAGCCAGTAAATTCTTCAGAGTCGACACCTGCAGCCTCCAGGACGTTCGGGTGGACCATGCCGCAGCCCAGGATTTCCAGCCATTTTCCTTTTTCCCACAGGATGTCGACTTCTGCTGACGGTTCCGTGAACGGGAAATACGAAGCACGGAAACGCAGCTCCGCATCTCGCTCAAAATAGCTCTCTACGAACTGGTGCAACACCGCCTTAAGGTTGGCCAGACTGATACCGCGATCGATGACAAGCCCCTCGACCTGATGGAACATCGGCGTGTGAGTCTGATCCGAATCGCAACGATAGACACGACCCGGAGCTATTATCCGGATTGGCACACCCTCCTCGACCATCGAGCGAATTTGTACAGGCGACGTATGCGTGCGCAGTAAATTGCCGCCGGGGAAAAAGAATGTATCGTGCAACGCTCTCGCCGGATGATTTTCTGGAAAATTCAGTGCCGTGAAGTTATGAAAATCGTCTTCGATTTCGGGGCCTGAGCGAATGCCGAAACCGGCATTGCGAAAGATCTTGTCAATCCTCACCATGGCACGAGAAACTGGATGACGACCACCGCTCGATGTCCCTCGTCCGGGTAATGTGACGTCCACTGCATCGTCAGCAAGTTTGGCCTCGAGCGCCGATGCATCGAGCCTCTCGCGGCGCTCATTTATGCGGCGTTGCAGCTCCTGCTTGGCCTTGTTGATTTCCTGACCAGCCGCCGGGCGCTCATCGGCCGGCAAGTCGCTGAGCGACTTTAGTCGCGCAGTCAGCTCGCCCTTTTTGCCAAGGTAAGTAACCCTGACTGCATCCAGTGCAGCCAGGTCGGCCGCAGCATCTATCTCCGATGCGGCCGTTTCAACCAGCTCGCTCAGTGCTCGCATTATTTTTGGCCCGAGAGCGCACAGCGTAACTGCGCGCGTATCGGTAACCTAGCTGCTCTGGGCCAAACTGGCTTTCGCCTGTTCGGCAATCGCACCAAAGCCCTCCGGATCATGAACTGCAATATCGGCCAGGACCTTTCGGTCGACCTCAATATTTGCCAGGTTCAGCCCATTGATCAGACGGCTGTAGGAAAGTCCGTGCAAACGCGCTGCTGCATTGATGCGCGCAATCCACAATGCGCGGAATTGGCGCTTGCGTTGACGACGATCCCGATACGCGTACTGGCCGGCTTTGATGACGGCCTGCTTCGCTGTTTTGTACAGCTTGCTGCGCGCGCCGTAATACCCTTTCGCCTTACCGAGGACTTTTTTGTGGCGTGCTTTTGCAGTGACGCCGTTCTTTACTCTAGCCATTGTTCAGTCCCCTCCTAGCTGTAAGGGAGCATGCGGCGCACGCTCTTTACGTCGGCATCCGCAATCTGCTGGGTCAAACCCAGCTGGCGCTTACGCTTCGACTTCTTCTTGGTAAGAATGTGATTCATGTGGGACTGGGCTCGCTTGAATCCGCCCTTGGCCGTTCGCCGAAAGCGCTTGGCTGCGCCCCGGTTGGTCTTCATCTTCGACATTTGATTCTCCACTTTATTAGCCTTGCTACGTACCGGGTCGAACCGGCCGATGCAGGCGGGATTTGCTTTTTGCGGTTGTCGTCACCCACAGAAAGCGTTTGGTCTTTCTGGTATTCAGTGCTTCTTCGGCGCCATCACCATGATCATTTGCCGCCCTTCCATCTGCGGCATCTGCTCAACGATCGCGTATTCCTCCAGGTCCCCTCGGACCCTGGCCAGCAGATTCGCACCCAGTTCCTGGTGCGCCATCTCCCGCCCTCTAAATCTCAAAGTGACCTTGGTCTTGTCACCGTTCTCCAGGAATTCCACCAGTTTGCGCAGCTTCACCTGGTAATCACCTTCGTCCGTTCCCGGACGAAACTTAATCTCTTTTACATGAACCTGTTTTTGCTTACGTTTGGAGGATTGAGCCTTCTTGTTCTGTTCGAAGAGATACTTGCCGAAGTCCATAACCCGACAAACGGGCGGCTCAGCATTTGGTGAAACCTCGACAAGATCCAGCCCTACGTTCTTGGCCAGTTCAATTGCATCGGCCAGCGGCATCACACCGGCCTGCTCACCTTCCACGTCAATAACCCGAACTTCCTGGGCATCAATCTCCTCATTACGTCGTACGCGCTTTGTGGCTGCGATCCTAAAATCCTCCAATACTCAACAGTTCCCCGCGGCGACAAAACGCACCGATACGCTGCAGCAACTGCGGGAACGCGATTCTATATAGCCGAAAAGCAAGAAACAACCATGGAAACGATTGTTTTTCCAAAAAAATCAGGCGACTTGTTGCAGTTTTGCAACGAGTCGGACCGATTGCGTTGTTGGTGGGCGATGGTGGTTTCGAACCGCCGACCTCCACGATGTCAACGTGGCGCTCTACCCCTGAGCTAATCGCCCTTCTGTATCAGTGTGCCCTCGCTAAGGCCCCCTGAGCTAATCGCCCCTCAAAGTCCTGCAATTCCACAGTACCGAGGCAATCTGAAAGATTATTGCCTTCGGTATGCTTCCCCTGAGCTAATCGCCATTATTCTAAAGCCCCGGCGAAGGGCGGCATACGATACTCAAGCCTCCTGCCGCGCGCAAGACCCTTTAGCTGGCCTCGCGTTTGGCCAGCCCCAGCCCCTCCAGGCGAATGCGCTGAATCTCATCCCTCAGCCGTGCAGCCTCCTCAAACTCGAGGTCTCGCGCGTGTCTCAGCATCTGTTTTTCGAGCTTCGCGGCACGTTTCAGGAGTTGCTCCGGCGTCATCATCTCGTATTTCGGCGCATCCTCCGCGACGCGACGCCTGCCTCGTCCCGGTACCGGGTAGGCGGCCTCCATAATATCGGCCACTTGCTTGACGATGGAAGCCGGCTTAATGCCATATTCCTTGTTATGCCAGACCTGGTGCTCGCGACGCCGGTCGGTTTCGTCGATTGCTCTTTGCATGGAACCGGTAACCTTGTCTGCATACAAGATAGCTGTGCCATGCACATGTCTCGCCGCGCGACCGATTGTCTGTATCAAGGATCGTTCTGAGCGCAGGAATCCTTCCTTGTCGGCGTCGAGAATTGCGACAAGCGATACTTCTGGCATATCAAGCCCCTCACGCAGCAGGTTGATTCCCACGAGCACGTCGAACGCCCCGAGCCGCAAATCCCGAATTATCTCAGTGCGCTCTACGGTTCCAATATCCGAGTGCAGGTAACGCACCCGTTTGCCATGTTCCTGCAGATAGTCCGTCAGATCCTCGGCCATGCGTTTCGTGAGTGTAGTGATCAAGACGCGCTCGTCGACAGCCACTCGCTTGGTAATCTCCGAGAGGACATCGTCAACCTGGGTCTTGGCCGGCCTGATTTCGACTCCCGGATCGACAAGTCCGGTAGGTCTGACAAGCTGTTCAACTTTGCCGTCTGCGTGATCGAATTCGTAATCTCCCGGTGTCGCGGACACGTAGATTGTCTGTGGCGCCAGACCGTCGAATTCATCGAAACGCAGCGGTCGGTTGTCAAGCGCCGACGGCAGCCGGAAACCGAATTGAACCAGCGTTTCCTTGCGCGAGCGATCCCCCTTGTACATGGCGCCAAGCTGCGGCACCGTGACATGGCTTTCATCAATAATCAGCAAGGCGTTGTCGGGCAAATAGTCGAACAAACAAGGCGGCGGTTCGCCCTCCTCTCTGCCGGACAGGTAGCGTGAGTAATTCTCAATGCCAGAGCAATAACCAAGTTCTTTTATCATCTCTAAATCAAATAAAGTTCTCTGCTCAAGTCTTTGTGCTTCAAGAAGTTTTTCATTGCTCCTAAGGTAATCCAAGCGGCCTTTTAGCTCGACCTTGATGAGTTCGCAGGCAGCGAGTAGCTGTTCCCTCGGAGTCACGTAGTGTGTCTTCGGGAAGATCGTCAGTCGAGGGACCCGCGCGGAGACCTCACCTGTCAACGGGTCAAAGTACGACAGGGATTCGATTTCATCGTCAAATAACTCAACACGAACTGCATCGCGTTCCGATTCCGCAGGGAACACATCGATGACGTCCCCCCGGACCCGATACGTACCCTGAGAGAGATCGAGCTCATTGCGCTGGTATTGCAATTCCGCCAGCCGACGCAGAATTGTGCGCTGATCGATGCGATCACCCCGGACGAGGTGCAGCACCATACTGAAATAGGCCTCTGGATCCCCAAGGCCATAAATCGCTGAAACTGTGGCAACGATGATTGCATCGGGACGCTCGATCAGTGCCTTTGTTGCCGACAAGCGCATCTGCTCGATATGCTGGTTGACCGACGCATCTTTTTCGATGTACGTGTCCGAACTCGGTACGTAAGCTTCGGGCTGGTAGTAGTCGTAATAAGAGACGAAATACTCTACGGCGTTCTTCGGGAAAAACTCGCGCATTTCTCCGTAGAGCTGTGCCGCCAGTGTCTTGTTCGGCGCCAGGATGATTGCTGGCCGTTGCAAGCGCTCAACGACGCTGGCAATCGTGAATGTTTTTCCCGAACCGGTAACACCCAGGAGGATCTGTCTGGCGAGTCCGTCGTTGAGCCCCTCCGACAGTCCTTCAATTGCAGCGCCCTGATCACCGGCGGGATCGAAGCCTGCAACCAGCTTCAGTCGGTCGCGGTCAGCCGTCGCGGTTTTCTTGGGCAGATGTGTTGTTTCACGTACCATTGTTGTCGGATGAGCGGAGGCAAACGAGTGAGTTTATCAGTTTCGAAACGTATGGCGCGGGTCAAGCCTTCGCCGACCGGCGCCGTGTTGGCGATGGCTGCCGAACTCAAGGCGGCCGGACGAGACATCATCAGTCTCGGCACCGGTGAGCCGGACTTTGACACGCCGCAAGCTATCAAAGACGCCGCGATTGCGTCTATCCATGCAGGCGCTACCAAATACACGCCGATTGATGGCACTGCTGGCCTCAAGGCAGCCATCCAGCGCAAATTTGCTCGTGACAATGACTTGCAATATGAGCCGGCACAGATTGTGGTGACGGCAGGCGCCAAACAGTCGTTGTTCAATCTGTGCCTGGGCCTGCTTTCACCCGGAGATGAAGCGATCATTCCCTCGCCGTACTGGGTTTCTTACCCGGACATGGTGCTGCTCGCTGAAGCCGAACCAGTGGTCATCGCGGCCGAAATCGATGAGGACTTCAAAATATCGCCACAACAACTGGGAGCAGCGATTAGTGATGAGACCCGCCTGCTGATTCTCAATAACCCATCAAACCCTACGGGCGCGAGCTACAGTGAGGCCGAGCTCAAAGCTCTGGGCGAAGTGCTCGAGCAATACCCACAAATCGTGATCGCATCGGATGAAATCTACGAGCCAATTCACTGGGCGGATGATCCGTTCATCAGCTTCGCAGCAGCATGCCCGAACCTGCATGAGCGCACCGTGACGGTCAATGGCGTCTCCAAAGCCTACGCGATGACGGGATGGCGTATCGGTTACGCAGCGGGCCCTCAGGAATTGATTGAGGCCATGAAAACCATCCAGAGTCAGAGCACAACGAACCCATGCAGCGTGTCGCAGGAGGCCGCCCAGGCCGCCCTGGACGGCGATCAGGGTGTCGTCGCCGAGATGGTCGCCGAATACCGTGCTCGCCACGATTACCTGGTGGCGGCACTCAACGATATTCCCGGATTCGAGTGTCGTCCGGGTGAAGGCACGTTTTACGCTTTTCCACGAGTCGACGTGGCATTGAAGCACCTTGGCCTGGCGGATGACGTCGAACTCACGGAGCACCTGATCGATTCAGCTAATGTCGCTGTCGTACCGGGCAGTGCCTTTGGCGCACCCGGCTATTTGCGGCTGTCATTTGCATGCTCCATGGGATCGCTCAAGGAAGCTGTGGAGCGGATAAAGCGATCCGTAACGGCTTGACTTCATGCGGGTGCTGACCCAAAATCGCGCCCCGCACCTGATGGTGACCAACTATTCCCCGATAGCTCAGTTGGTAGAGCGTCTGACTGTTAATCAGAATGTCCGTGGTTCGAGTCCGCGTCGGGGAGCCAAATATCTGAAAGGGCTGACATGTTTGTCAGCCCTTTTTCATATGGTGTCATTCAGGATTGTCATAAGACAGATCGGACACCGTGTGCATGATGCCGGCCCGCATTACCAATTCGATATCGCGAAAATTCTTAACGTCTGCTGATGGATCGCCGCCTAACACCAGCAAATCGGCGATCTTGCCTACCTCCAGAGTTCCAAAATCATCGAGCCGGCCCATGGCACGTGCGCCGTTTCGAGTGGACATGACGATGACGTCGGCCGCCGTCACGCCGGCGTCCTGCATTGCCTCCATCTCGCTATAGATGGAAGGGCCGTGCAAGGTAAGGGGGTTGCCTGCATCCGTGCCAGTGGCGATTGTTGCGCCGGCGTCATACATCCGCTTGAGATTGCGCTTGGCCTGTTCGAGCC
>Ga0255053_10000345_pt1 | contig 25680 bp, 24 predicted proteins | sample JV7_2_22_MG_FD_188635 | JGI IMG/M metagenome (GOLD analysis project Ga0255053, IMG submission 188635) | Seawater microbial communities from Jervis Inlet, British Columbia, Canada - JV7_2_22 | ecosystem: Environmental > Aquatic > Marine > Inlet | place: Canada: British Columbia | collected... | reverse complement strand
CGACAGGTTATTGCTGTCGTTTCACGGCGTCCCCAAGCACACGCTCGAGGCCGGAGACCCGTATCACTGCCAGTGCCTCAAGACTGCGCGCTTGCTCGTGGCATCGCTGGAGCTTGAGGACGACGACTGGCAGATTGCGTTCCAGTCGCGCCTCGGCCGCGGCGAGTGGCTGCAACCCTACGCCGACGCGACCATCGCGGACCTCGGCCGCAAGGGGCTCGCCCGCCTCGACGTGCTTTGCCCGGGGTTTGCCGCCGACTGCCTGGAGACCCTCGAGGAAACCGCGATGCAGAATCGTGACATCTTCCGCACGTCGGGCGGTGGCGACCTGCATTACATCCCTGCTCTGAATGCCCGCGACGATCACATCGCATTCCTGGCGAGGCTGGTCGAGAAACATGCGGGTGGCTGGCCCGAGTCCTCGCCGGACTGGAGCGAAAGTGAGGCAGCGCGCCAGCGCGACCGTTCCAGGGAACGCGCGCTGGCGGCCGGGGCGGAACGATGAGCGGAATCGGTCGTTTCCTGGAAATCAGCGTGCGTTGCGACGACGTCCCGGAATCCCTGCATTTTTACAAGACGCTTGGGTTTTCGGAACTCGAGACCGCCGACATATGGCCCCACAAATACGCGGTCGTCAGTGACGGTGTTCTCTGCATTGGCCTGCACGATCGCGACTTCGAGTCGCCCGCGATCACGTTTGTGCAACCCGATCTTGCGCGGCACGCCCGATCGATGGCAGACCACGGTTTCGATTTCAGTTTCATGCAGCTTGACGAGGACAGCTTTAACGAAATCGGCGTGAAGGATCGCGACGGCCACCTGATCACGATGCTGGAAGCGCGCACTTTCCACGGCGACGACGAGGATGACAATGACTCCCTGTGCGGTACCTGGTTCGAACTGACGCTGCCGGTGCGTGATGCGATGCGCTCCGCGCAATTTTGGGGCCCGGTTGCGGGCGCAATCATCACCATGCGCGAGGAACCGACGACGCACCTGCGATTCGATGCCGGCGGCGTTGCGCTGGGACTCTCGGAGAGTATTGCGCTCGAACAACCGTCACTGTGCTTCAAGTGTCACGACAAGTCCGCACTTGGCGATTTGATTAAAGCGCAAGGATTGGAGGCCGGGAAATTCCCGGGTTTCGAGGGCGCCTTCAAGGTGCTGACCGCCCCCGAGGGCACGCAGCTTTATGTATTCAAGGAAGACTTTCTTGGCGAAGCAATCGAGGTCGACGAGGATGTCGACCCGAGCGAAGCAGAAGGGAAATTCAACTGACGAGAGAGCATGTAGATATGGATAGCCTCGAAATCAACGCCCCGAATGACCTGCCAATGAAGCACTCCGGAATCGGAATTGCCTCGTTCGCCCTGTCTATCGGAATCCTGATCGTGACGTTCATCCTCGTCGTAGTTGCAGGCGTCATGGAAGCATCGACGCCGGGCGGAATCAACGAGGAGTCACCCGCAGCAATCATGCTGGGGCTCGCAATCATTGGGATGGTCGTGCTCAACGTGGTTGCCTTCGGGCTCGGCATCGGCTCGATGTTTCAAAAAGACCGCAAGAAACTGTTCGGCGTACTCGGCATGACGTTTTCAGCTCTCACCATCGTCGGCATCATCTCCTTGATTCTGTTCGGCATGAGCATCGACGGCTGATGCCGGCCGCGCTAAAGGTTGCGTAGCAAGCCGAGCGCCTGGCTGAGATAGCCGGCGCCGAACAGATTGAGATGATTCAGCACGTGATAGAGCTGGTATAGCTTCAACCGGCGCTCATGCCCGGACGCCATCGGCCAGGCCCGTTCGTACGCGCGATAAAACTCACGCCCGAACCCTCCAAACAACATCGTCATCGCGATGTCGGACTCACGGTCGCCATAGTAGACCGCCGGATCGAATATGACGGGCACACCATCCGCGACACCCCAATTGCCACACCACAGATCTCCGTGACAAAGCGACGCTTGCGGCTCGTATTTGTCGAACAGCTCCGGCAATCGTCGCGCTAATTCGTCGCCCAGCGATTGCAGCTCTCCCTCGTAGCCGTTTCGTGCGGCAAGCTCGAGCTGAAAACGCAGCCGATGCTCTCGAAAAAACGCTACCCAATCATCGGCCCGGGGATTCTGTTGTGGTGTCGGTCCAATCGTGTTGTCGCGATGCCACCCGTGCTGCTCAGCCGTATGCCGATGCAGCGCCGCGAGCTGTTCACCAAACAGCGATTCCGTCGCGGGAGTTGCTCGCTCGAAGGACAGGCGTTCGATCGCGATGAAGGCCTCGCCATCCTCTACGCCATAGTCGAGGACGTCAGGCACACGAATCGCGTCAGCCACCTTGAGCTCACGGAGGCCTTCGGCCTCGGCTTCGAACATGTCGATGGCGCTTGCCGGCCCGGTCTTGACGAAAGCGCGACGCTCGACCAGCATCTCAGAAGCGGCTGAGGTCGGACACTCGTTCGGCCTGGCGCCTGAGCGCCGTGCCGATATTTGCTTCGTCGAACAGCGCGTTGATTGCGCCGAGATCCGGCATCGAGCGCCGCAGCTTCGATTCGGGATCTTCAATGGGAGCGTCGCAGGCAATGCCGGTCAGTTTACGGGCGAGTATTGCGGCATCTTTGTGAGTCTCCAGCTTGGCGCCTAGCGTCTTCGCGCCCCTGACTTCAACCTCGTGCACCTTATCGAGATTGTCATAGATGTCGTCAAGACTGCCGAAGTGACTGAGCAGCGCGCCGGCTGTCTTCTTGCCGACACCGGGCACGCCGGGAATGTTATCGACGCTGTCGCCGGCGAGCGCGAGAAAATCTGCAATCTGTTCGGGCCAGACGCCGAAGACTTCGGGAACCTTGTCGTATCCGATCTTGCCCTTGCCAGCGAAGTCCCAGAAAACATCGTCACGTGTCAGTAGCTGCGCAAGGTCCTTGTCACGAGTAACGATCGTAGACGGACGACCGTTACGACGACCGTGTTCGACGAGCGTGCCGATGAGATCATCCGCTTCGTATCGTGGATCCGCACAGTTCATGAGGCCGAGCGCTTCGGAATATCGGCGGCACTGCGAGAACTGCCGCTTGAGATCGGCGGGTGCCGGCTCGCGATTCGCCTTGTACTCGGGATAGATCGTCGTCCGAAACGACGTTGTCAGGCTCTCATCAAAAGCAACTGCAACGTGCTCGGGATTGACCTGCTCGATGAAGTCCCCGAGAAACCGACAGAACCCATACAACGCGTTGATCGGATTCCCATCCCCATCCACCATATCGTCGGGCATCGAATAATAAGCCCGAAATACATAGACACTCGCATCGATCAGATATTGCATGGCAAGAGTATAGCGCCAACCTCTTGGCATCGGGTGCGCGGGGTAGCGGGTCATTTATCTCCCTCATGGCTCGCTGCGCTGCGCTTTACTTCGATCGACAAACGCCCCGCTACCCCGCGCACCCGATTCGCACGACGTTGTTACCCCGCAATCGGTTAGGGCACTCAGTACCAGGGCGGGGGTTTGGGATGTTTTTTGCGCGAAGTAAAGCGGACCGAAGGGAGCCATGAGCGCAAAAAAGCATGCCAAAGCCCCGCCCGGACAGCTCATGCGTGTATTTCAGAGCAGGATCAACCGTGGAAATGGGTGTCTATGACTTCCTCGCCTGAGAAGAGGTGGTCTGTCAGGCGCGCATGCAGCGGGCTCGAGCGCGGGATGTGCGCAAGCAAATATTGCATTTGGTCGGCGAGGACGCGCCGCCCCTTGAGGTAGATGTACTCGGCGTAGGTCGGTGTGAACGGCACGGCGACCAACTGCATCGATGCCTGTTCCGGCGTGCGACCACCTTTGTAATTGTTGCAGCGGCGACAGGCCGTCGCAACATTGTTCCAGGTATCGCCTCCTCCCCGCGAGATCGGCGTGATGTGATCCCGGGTAAGGTCGCGCGTCGGGTAGCGCATCGCGCAGTAGAGACACAAGTTAGCGTCGCGCTTGAACAGCGTGCGGTTGTTGAGAGGCGGGACGTACTTGTCACGATTGCGTGACAGGCTGCGGCTGGTACCGTGCGTTGCAATGATCGAATTGACATCGACCTTGCTGCGCTGCCCGTCAATGGAACTGTAGCCACCGAACACCGTGTAAAGGAGTGTGCCGCAGTCATACGCTACCTGCTCGGCGTGGTAAAGACGTACCGCCTCGCGATAGTCAATCCACTCGAGCGGCATTCCGGCAACGTCGGTTCTGAGAACCTGTTGCGATATATCGGACGCGACTCCGGCCAGCATATGCACACCTCGGGTGCTGATTGCGGCTGCATTCATTATCACAGCTCGCACAACGCTAGTTTGCCGAACGTGTCTCAAAAATCAACAGACAATCCGTGTCTGTTGATCAATATTCGAGGTTTTCGTAACCGTTTTGTTGCGATTCCTCAGAGCGACTTGAAAACTTCGTCGAGACTGTCCTTCGCATCGCCGAAGAGCATCCGCGTATTCTCCTTGAAGAACAGCGGGTTCTGCACACCAGCGTATCCGGTTGCCATACTGCGTTTCAGCACGATCGTCGTCTTGCCTTTCCAGACTTCGAGCACCGGCATGCCGGCGATCGGGCTATCAGGCTCTTCCTGTGCTGAAGGATTTACGATGTCGTTTGCGCCGATGATCACCGAAACGTCAACCTTGGGAAAATCGTCGTTGACCTCGTCCATCTCGAAGACGATGTCGTAAGGAACTTTCGCCTCCGCAAGCAGCACGTTCATGTGCCCGGGCATACGACCCGCGACGGGGTGGATGCCGAAACGCACATTGATCTTTTTGTCACGCAGTGTGTTGGTGATCTCGTGCACGATATGCTGCGCCTGCGCGACGGCCATTCCGTAACCCGGAATGATCATCACTTCCTTTGCATCGGCGAGCAGCAGGGCCGCTTCCTGGGCGTCTATTGGTATGACCTCACCGTCCTGATCACCGCTAGCGGCAGCCACACCGCCGCCGGTACCAAAGCCGCCAGCGATGACGGCCAGGAACTTGCGATTCATTGCGCGGCACATGATGTAACTCAGAATTGCACCACTTGAGCCGACGAGGGCGCCCGTGACGATGAGCAGATCGTTGCTGAGCATGAATCCCGTGGCGGCCGCCGCCCACCCCGAGTAGCTGTTCAGCATCGACACTACCACCGGCATGTCGGCGCCACCGATCGCCATCACCATGTGAATACCGAACAACAGCGCTATCACCGTCATGATGATCAGCGGGTTCATGCCGCCACCCGCCGCAGACTGCACGACGAACTCATAGCCAAACCAAATCGCGCCGATGAGGAGAATGAGATTCAGCCAGTGCCGGGCGGGTAGCAGCATCGGGCTGCCACCAATACGTCCCGACAGTTTGCCGAAGGCGATTACCGAACCCGAGAACGTCACCGCACCGATGAGAACCCCGAGGTACGTCTCGATGTCGTGGATGGTCTGCTCTACGGCCACGTCGAATTGCACCGTGTGATCCATGAAGTTGGCGTAGCCTACGGCCACGGCAGCGACACCGACGAGGCTGTGCAGGATCGCGACAAGCTCCGGCATCTGCGTCATCTGCACGCGCTTGGCGGCCAGGAGGCCGATGCTGCCACCGATGAGCAACGCCACCAGCAATATGGTGTAGTGCTCGGTGACGACACCGAAGATGGTCGCAAGCAGGGCGATAACCATACCCGTGATGCCATACCAGTTACCGCGTCTCGCGGACTCCTGGTTGGAAAGGCCGCCGAGGGCCAGGATAAAGAGTACGGTCGCCGCGATGTACGACACAGTGACAATTCCTTGAGTCATCGTCTCGACCTCACTTACGGAACATTTCGAGCATGCGTCGCGTGACGGCAAAGCCGCCGGCGATGTTGATACTCGTGATCAGGATGGTAGCGGCCGCGATCCACATGATGACGGGATTCGCGGAACTGATTTGCAGTAGCGCGCCGATAACGATGATGCTGGATATGGCGTTGGTCACACTCATGAGTGGTGTGTGCAGCGCCGACGTTACATTCCAGATCACCATGTAGCCTACGAAGCAGGCGAGCACGAATACCGTGAAGTGCGCCATAAAAGATGGCGGCGCGACAGCGCCCAGTCCTAGCAGCGCCAGGCCGCCCACGACTGCCGTGATAATCGGTCCTGCGACGGAAGGTTTCTTCGGCTCAACGATCGGTGCCGGCGCGGGCTCTGCCTTCACTGGTCCGGCCGATATCGTCGGCGGTGGCGGCGGCCATAGTGTCTCGCCACCGGTGCAGACTGTGGCTCCACGCACGACTTCATCTTCGAGGTCGAGCGTAAGGTTGCCATCCTTCTCCGGCGTCATGTCGGTCAGGAGGTGCCGCAGGTTGGTCGCGTAGAGTTGGCTCGCCGTCGTCGCCAGGCGGCTCGGCAGATCGGTATAGCCGATGATCGAAACGCCGTTGCGTTTCGCAACTTCGCCCGGCTCGGTGAGCTCACAGTTGCCGCCCTGTTCCGCCGCCAGGTCGACGATGACGCTGCCATCCTTCATCGAGGCGACCATCTCGGCCGTGATCAGCTTCGGCGCCGGTTTGCCCGGGATGAGCGCCGTCGTGATGATGATGTCGACGTCCTTCGCCTGTTCTGCAAAGAGCGCCATTTCGGCCTTGATGAACTCATCGCTCATGACCTTGGCGTAGCCGCCTTCACCGGAGCCATCTTCGTCCTCGAAATCGAGCATGAGGAATTCGGCGTCCATGCTCTCGACCTGTTCCTTCACTTCGGGACGCGTGTCGAACGCCCTGACGATCGCGCCCATGCTCTTCGCGGCACCAATCGCCGCGAGGCCGGCGACACCGGCGCCGATAACCATGATCTTCGCCGGCGGAACCTTGCCGGCGGCTGTGATCTGTCCCGTGAAAAAACGTCCAAAGTGCTGCGCAGCTTCGACCACGGCACGATAGCCCGCGATGTTCGCCATCGAGCTCAGGCCATCCATTTTCTGCGCACGGGAAATTCTCGGCACGCTGTCCATTGCGAGGACTGTCGCGCCGCTTGCCGTCAGTTGCCGCAGCAATTCGGGGTTCTGGCCCGGGAACAGGAAGCTCACAAAGGTCTGCGAAGACTTCAGGCCCTTCGCCTCATCACCCTCGGGGGCGCGGACCTTGAGGATAATGTCGGAGTCCGACCAGACACTGGCGGTATCCACAATCTCGCATCCGGCCGCTTCATACGCTTCGTTCGAATAGCTCGCGAGCGCGCCTGCGTCACTCTCCACCGCCACGCTGTAGCCGAGCTTTTGCAGTAGCTCTGCCACGTCCGGTGTGGTGGCCACGCGGCACTCACCCTCAAAGGTTTCTCTGGGTACACCAATTCTCATACTAGGGTCTCCGATCGTCTGCCGGAACAGGAAGGGGGCGTACTCTACCAAGATTGGCTGCCGCCGCACAGATTCAGGGGGGCTCGGAAAACCACTAGTCGGGGACAAGGAAAAGGGCGCCCATTGGGCGCCCCGATTTGCGGTGACAATGTGCCTGGTCAGTCGCGGCGGTCGGTGCTGCGCGGGCGGTCGTGCTTCACGCGATCGCGCATGCGCTGCCGCTGCTCCGGCGTCATGTGGCGATAGCGGTCACGCAGCTGCTGTCGCTGCTCCGGGGTCATATTCTGATAGCGATCACGCAGGCGCTGCTGCTCCTCCGGCGAGAGATCCCGGTAGCGATCGAAGTTCTCGCGAATCCGGCGCCGCTCGTCGGGCGGCATATTGCGGAAATCCTCGTAGCGCTCGCGGATATGCCGGCGCCGGTCGTCCGGTAGCTCGCGCCAGCGCATGAAGCGCATCTGCGCCTTCTCGCGCTGCCCCGGCGTCATCCCGGACCAGCGGTCCGCGCCCCGCGACAGGCGCTGCTGGCGCTCTGCCGGCATCGAATCCCAGCTGTCCGCAAAGTGATTGAGCACCTGCTGTTGCTCGGCGCTCAGGCTGTTCCAGGCCACGCCCCGTTCATCGGCTGTCGCCGAAGACGACAATATCAATGCGGCAACAATCACCGTCAAATACCTAGTCGTCAGACATCTGGCCATCAAATATTTAGCGTTCATCGTCTTTCTCCGTCGATTCTTCACCTTGCGGTGCGGGATCGGTCCGCTCGTCGGTTTCGAGGCTGATCTGGCGATCAATCATTACCCACTCCTCGTCCGACTCTTCCCATTGCCCCAGGTACTCCAGAAATTCCATGTCAGGTTCCTCGACGTCTGCGGCAAACACCAGGCTGCCTGCGCCGGCCAACAACCAGAACAACGCTGTGCGCAGTGTGCGCCTAGCCAACATTGCCATTCGTTTCCAGATCCGATGAGTCGATCCAGCCATAGAACTCGAGGTCCTCGAGCATTTCCAGGCTGTCTTCACCGATCAAAATCTCGAAATCGGTAGCCGAGTCCGTCGGCGGCAACGGACCCTCCGTCGCAACGCCCTGCCATACGACGACCGCAACTACGGCAGCGGCCGCGACGCCAGTCGCCGGCATCCAGCGAGCCCACTGACCAATCGGCCTCGTGCGCTCGATCTCGGCCAGCGCCTCCTGTCGGCTGCGGTTCAGTCGCGACAGCGTCGCGGCGTCGAGCCGCTCGACACTGTCATCGAACAGCTCTTTCGCCTGCCGGGCGAGTTCCTCGTCGTGATTCGGCTTCTTCATTGCCAGTGTTCTCCCAACGCGTCCCGGAGCGTATGCACGGCCCGGGAATAATGTGTTTTGACGCTGCCCTGACTACAGCCCATTGCAACGGCGGTTCCCGCGACGTCCAGGCCCTCGAAAGTGCGCAACATGAAGGCTTCGCGTTGCCGTGTGGGCAACCGGCCTACCGCGGACTCGAGCTCCTGCATCGCCTCGCCGGTCTGCGCCAGTTCATCCGGGCTTCGTCCGGCCGGGTCCGGCGCCATCGCGACCGGGTCGTAGTCGTTGTCTTCCTGCGCGCCGCGGCCGAACCAGACCATGACGCGATTGCGGACCATCTGCCGCCGGTACCAGTCACGAATGCCATTTTGCAGGATGCGGTAGAAAAGCGGCGTCCACTCGTCTTCCGGTTGCTCGGCATAATTTCTGGCCAGCTTGATCATCGCATCCTGCACCAGGTCGAGCGCGTCATCACGATCGCGTACCGCGATTTCGGCAAAGCGCAACGCACGCCGTTCCACCCCGGCCAGAAACTGGTTGAGTTGCCGTTCGCGTTGCAGCGTCATCGCCCCTTTCGGTTGCTCGCGGCTGCACGATACCGCAAAAACACCGGCGCGAGCGCTCAATTGCCGCCGCCTCTCTTCATGCGCACATCCAGATCCATCCGCGGTTTCCTCTTGACTCCCTCATGAGGTCATCTAACGTGTCACTCCTGTTTTAACGCCCGGCCGGGCTCGCGGTTGACAGGACCTTGCACTGTTTTGCGCTCCGCGTTATGTCAAAAAGAGGCCGGGCTTGAGATCTTAGTCTCTGTATTTATTGGAATTTCGTGGGCAACGCGCCAGTCCTCAAAGTCGCCGTCAACGTGCCGCTGTCGCGGCCCTTCGACTATCTGCCGCCGGCGGGCGTGCCTTGCCCGGAACCGGGCTCGCGCGTGCTCGTGCCATTCGGCCGGCGACGCCAGGTCGGTCTCGTGCTGGCGCACGCCGACAGCAGCGATCTTCCTGCGGCGAAGATCCGTCGCGCGGTCGAGAGCATCGACGACCTGCCATTGCTCGGCGCAGCGGAGCGCTGGCTGATTTCGTTCACGAGCGACTATTACCACCACCCGGTCGGCGAGGTTGCGGCTGCCGCAATACCCACGCTGCTCCGCCAGGGCCGGCCGCTGAATCCGGTGCTGCAGTGCATTGCGATTACCGATTCCGGTTCGCAACACGATATCGAGACCCTTGCGAAAAAGGCGCCACGGCAGGCCGAACTCCTCGAAACGCTTCTCGATGCGGGCGGCAACGGTATCGATGTCGACACATTGAACGAGCTGATGCCCACATGGCGTCGTGCCTGCAAGGCGCTTGCCGGGAAAGGTCTCGTCACCCAGTTCGAGGCACGTGCCGACGGACCTGAGGCGCCCGATCAGATAGTGGGCTCGCCCGGTCCGATGCTGAACGAGGACCAGGAACGCGCTCTTGCGAGCGTTCGGTGTGCGGACGGTTTCAGCGCCAGCGTGCTCGATGGTGTTACGGGCAGCGGTAAGACAGAAGTCTATCTGCACCTGATCGGCGACGCGCTCGACCGCGGCGAACAGGTACTGGTGCTGGTGCCGGAGATCGGCCTTACGCCGCAGCTCGTCTCACGATTCAGACACAGACTCGGCATCGAGCCGGCTTTGCTGCATTCCGGTCTCACGGACATCGAACGCCTGAACGCCTGGCGCCATGCTCGCAGCGGCGGCGCGAAACTGGTTGTCGGCACGCGCTCCGCGGTCTTCACTCCGTTGCCAGACGCCGGGTTGATCATCGTCGACGAAGAACACGACCATTCCTTCAAACAGCACGAAGGCCTTCGTTACTCGGCGCGCGACCTCGCGATCGCGCGTGCGAAACATCTCGACATCCCGATCGTACTCGGCTCGGCGACGCCCACGCTCGAGATGCTGCAACACTGCGAAGCGGGCAACTATGCACACCTTGTACTGCCACGCCGCGCGGGCAGCGCTGCGCCGCCAGTGATTCGCCTCGTCGATCTCGGACGCGCGGCGTCGACCGACGGGCTCAGTGAGCCGCTAGCGACCGCAATCAAAGAACACCTTGGGTCGGGAGGCCAGGCACTGCTCTATCTAAACCGGCGCGGCTTCGCACCAACGCTCATCTGCACCGCTTGCGGCCATGTCGCGGAGTGCACTCGTTGCGACTCCCGCATGACCGTGCATGCGAACGACCGCCGCTTGCGTTGCCACCATTGCGGTGCGTCGCGAGCGCTCGACGAAACCTGCGGCGAGTGTGGTGAGGTGGTGCGTCCGCTCGGCGAGGGTACGCAACGACTCGAAGACGTGCTCCGGCGACGGTTTTCGCAGGCGAACATCACGCGCATCGATAGCGACAGCACACAACGCAAGGGCGCCATGGATGAAGCCTTGCGGCGCGCCACGCTCGGCGAGGCCGATATCCTCGTCGGTACCCAAATGCTGTCGAAAGGCCATCATTTTCCGAAGTTGACACTCGTCGGCGTGGTCAACGCGGACCAGGGCCTGTTCGGCACGGATTTCCGGAGCGATGAGCGTCTCGCGCAGTCGATCGTGCAGGTTGCCGGGCGCGCGGGGCGCGAGAGCCGCGTGGGCGAAGTGCTTATCCAGACCGCATTTCCGGCCCATCCTTTCTGGCAACGATTGATCGAGGGTGGTTATCCCGGCGTTGCCGGCCACGCGCTCGAAGAACGCCGCGCGACACACTGGCCACCATTCTCGCGACTCGCGTTGCTTCGCTCCGCCGCACATCGTCGCGGTGACGCACACGCCTTTCTCGATGTCGCTGCAGCCCGTATCGCCGCAACCGGCTCCGCGCATATTCGTGTGCTGGGACCCGTCGACGCGCCGATGGCGCGGCGTGCCGGCCGCTACCGTGCACAATTGTTGTTGCAGAGTACTGACCGCCGGGCCCTGCACGAGATGCTCGCAAGCCTGCGACCGGCTCTTGAGGGCGAGCCCGTCGCGAGGAAAGTCCGTTGGTCGATCGATGTCGATCCCATCGAGTTGTTCTAGAGTCGAGCGTAGTGGCACATAACCGGGTAGAATCGCCGGCTCTCCAAGCATCGCGCTGCACGCAGCGCCGCCAATTCACCCCTGCACACCCATGAAATCCGCCGTCGCCCGATTCCTCTCAGAAGCCCTGGACGCGTTACCCGATCTCGGCGACGTCATCGGCGCCCTTGAGATCGAAAGCACGGTCGAGCGCACTCGCGACGCGACGCACGGGGATTTTGCCTCGAACCTGGCAATGCGGCTTGCGAAACCGGCGCGACGCAGTCCGCGTGATCTCGCCGCAGCCATCGTCGAGAAGCTGCCGGACACGGACCAGATCGAAAAAGTTGAGGTTGCCGGGCCCGGCTTCATCAATTTCTACCTGAGCGCGGCGGCGTTTCACGCCGAGCTTGAAACCATCCTGGAAAAGACGGATGAGTACGGCCGGCATGCGCCGAGGTCATCGCCGCGCGTGCTGCTTGAATTCGTTTCCGCGAATCCCACGGGCCCGTTGCACGTCGGTCACGGCCGTCATGCCTCCTATGGCGCGACTGTCGGCAATCTTCTCGAGGCAGTTGGCTATCCGGTCCATCGCGAGTACTACGTCAATGACGCCGGACGGCAGATGGACATACTCGGAGTGAGCGTGTGGCTGCGCGGGCTTGAACAGGCCGGGGCGGCGATGTCGTTTCCGAGCGCCGGATATCGTGGTGAGTACATCCGCGATCTTGCGGCCGCAATCGACGCGGAGGCCATGGACAGCGTGGACACGAGCACGCTTTGGGACGGCATTCCTGAGGACGCTCCGGACGGCGACAAGGAAGCGCACATCGAAGCACTGATCGCCCGTGCGAAAGAGTTGCTCGGCGACGACGGCTTCGACCGGATACGCCAGCAGGCGCTCGACTCCATTCGTGAGGATATCGAGGACGATCTCGCGGAGTTCGGCGTCACGTTCGACCGCTGGTATTCGGAACAAAGCCTCTCGAAGAGCAGCCGGATCGACGACGCGCTCGCTGTGCTCGAGGAACGCGGCATGCTCTACAAGAAGGATGGCGCGACCTGGTTCCGGGCGACGGATTTCGGTGATGAAAAAGACCGTGTCGTGGTTCGCGAGAACGGTGCGAAGACCTACTTCGCATCGGATATTGCCTATCACTTCGACAAGCGCGAGCGCGGCTTCGATCACCTTATCGACATCCTCGGCGCAGATCATCACGGCTATGTCACGCGCGTAAAGGCCGGGCTCGACGCCATGGGTTACAAAGCCGAAGACCTGGAGGTGGAGCTCGTCCAGTTCGTCGCGCTATACCGCGGCGGCAAGAAAGTGCAGATGTCGACACGCAGCGGCGAATTCGACACGCTGCGCCAGTTGCGCGCCGACGTCAGCAATGATGCCGCGCGATTCTTTTATGTGTCGCGGTCAAACGACCAGCATCTAGACTTCGACCTCGACGTTGCGAAGTCGCAGTCGAACGACAATCCCGTGTATTACATTCAGTACGCGCACGCGAGAATCGCAAGCGTGTTCAGGCAACTTGCTGAAAAGAATCTCGCCTGGGATGAGAGTAACGGCCGCCGCCATCTTGCCCTGCTCAAAGAGCCGCAGGAGAGGGCGTTGATGACGGCGCTGAGCCGCTACCCGGAAGTCATCGACCTGGCCGCTGGCAATCTCGCACCACAGCACTTGGTTCACTACTTGCGCGATCTGGCAAACGACTTCCATACTTATTACAACGCACACGTGTTTATTGTTGGTGACGATGCGCTCCGGGACGCGCGACTGGCTCTGTGCGAGGCCACGCGGCATGTCATCGCGAACGGCCTGACGGTTATCGGCGTATCCACGCCCGATTCGATGTAATGGCAAAGAAACGCAGCAAACGACGCAAGAAGACGACCAAACGACAGGACTATCCAGGGTGGGTCTGGATGCTGTTCGGCCTCGCGATCGGCCTTTCTGTCGCGTTCGCGATCTTCGTCAGGGACCGCCAACCCGCGGAGCTCACGGCGAGAACCCCGGAACCCGCAAACCTGGAAAGTGCCCTCGATGACAACGGCGAAGCTACCGAATCGGTAAGCGAAAAGACGCCGAAAGAAAACCGCTTCACCTTCTACAACGTGTTACCCAATTTCGAGGTCGTGATTCCCGAGCAGGAACCGGATGTTACCGCTGACATCGAGCCGCAGGCCGTCATCGAGCCCGGCGTCTACGTCCTGCAGGCGGGATCGTTCAGCCGCTTCGAGGACGCGGACCGGCGCCGCGCCGAACTTGCGCTGCAGGGCATCGAGTCGAACATCCAGCGCGTAACCATCGATGACCGCACTTACCACCGCGTTCGCATCGGGCCGACCGACGATCTCGAGGAGCTGAATATGCTGCGCAGCAGGCTGCGCGCGGCAAAGATCGACGTGCTTCGCATCCGTCTCGGTGAATAGACGCGGTCACAGCGCGCTCGGTTTCACGCTGCTGTTCCTCGCAGCCTGTTCGACGACGGTCGTAGCCCCACCGCCGGTCGAAGAACCGGCCGTCAAGGAAGTCGCCGCACCAGTCATCGAAGAACCCGTACCGACACTGCTCCGCATTGCGGCCGTCGGTGACATGATGATCGGCACCGACTACCCGGAAAACCACCTTCCGGATGACGACGGCATCGGCTTCCTTGCGGGCGTAGCACCATGGTTCTGGTCCGCGGATATTGCGTTTGGCAATCTCGAAGGCGTACTCGTCGACGGTGGCGAGCCCGGCAAGAAGTGCAGCAATCCGCAAGCCTGCTACCTGTTTCGATCACCGACCCGTTACGCCTGGCACTATCGAGCGGCCGGCTTCGATGTACTGAGCCTTGCCAATAATCACGCCCGGGACTTCGGCGAGGACGGCCGAACGGAAACCATGCAGGCCCTCGATCACGCGGGCATTCTTCATTCCGGACGCGAGGGTGACTTCGCGAGCACTACGGTGAACGGCCTGCGCGTGGCCTTGCTCGCATTCGCGGTAACGAAGAATTCCAACATGCTGCTCGACTATGAACTCTCGGAGCAAACGGTCGGGGAGTACGCAGCATCGCACGACGTGGTCGTCGTCTCGTTTCACGGCGGCGCGGAGGGCCAGGACGTCACTCACCTGCCGTTCGCCGACGAGGAGTACTACGGTGAACCGCGTGGTGACGTGGTCCGCTTCGCGCGCATGGTTGTCGACGCGGGCGCGGACCTCGTGATCGGTCACGGACCTCACGTTGTACGCGCGATGGAACTCTATAACGACCGGCTGATCGCCTACAGTCTTGGCAACTTCGCAACCTATTACGGCATCAGCGTTGCGGGCATCAAGGGCATCGCGCCAATCCTGATTGCGACCCTCGACAGCAACGGCCGGTTTCTCGAAGGTGAAATTGTCTCAACCGTGCAGCTTCGCCCGGCGGGCCCCTCGATCGATCCTCAAGACCGCGCGCTGAACATGATTCGCGGATTGAGTCAGGAAGACTTCGACAACCCGGGCCTGACCTTCCACCCCGACGGCCGCATCACTCCTACCCCACCATAAAATCAGTCGAACGGGCGTTGATGGCGGGCTGCGGTGATGAGTGCCTGATCGCCGCTAACGCTTGCGGAATTCCCCTCGCTCAACCTCGCTCGGCGTCCTGCCTCGCTCGCCTCGGAGAATCCTCGCTCCGCTGTCCCTGCTCGCTCGGATTCTACGACGCTCGTGGAACACCCCAACCAACGCGGCGTTCGCGATGCCGCATCGCCGGACCTGACGACGGGGCCCGATACGCGGTAGGCGGGCTATCGGACAGGCCGGCGGGGTGTTCTTCGACGGAAGTAAAGCGCAGCGCAGCGAGCCATGACGGAGAGGAATACCCCGTTGGCCTGTGCAAGTTAAATCCGTGCGTCGTGGTTCAGTCGTCGGTCGAGATAGATTTGAAGTCGACGCCGAGTGAGCGCAGCTTGCGATAGAGATGCGTTCGCTCCATGCCGACGCGTTTTGCCAGTTGCCCGACCTTGCCGTCACACAGTACAAGCTGCTGTTGCAGGTAAGCGCGTTCGAATTGTTCACGCGCTTCGCGTAACGGCAATGCCAGCAAGTCCTGTTTGACGAGCGGTTCGTCGATCGATGCCACGCTCGAGATTTCAGATTCCACTTCTTCGAGGGAAATGTCATCGTCGGACTCCGCCATGAGCAATCGCCGCACCAGGTTCTTGAGCTCACGCACGTTATCGGGCCACGGATAATTGCGCAGCCTGTTCTGCGCCGCCACACTGAACCGGCGGAAAGAGAGGCCTTCGGAATCGACGAGCTTGTCGACGTAATACGTCAGCAACTCGGGGACGTCCTCCGCGTACTCGCGCAGGGGTGGCACACGCAAGCTCAGAATATTGAGGTGCGCGATGAGGTCGCGCCGTAGCTCGCCAGACTGGACCTTCGCCTCATACCCCGAGTGAATGGTTGCAAGAACGCGTGCGTCGAGTCGCACCGGCGTATTGGAGCCGACGCGGGTGAAGCTGCCTTCCTCGAGCACGCCCAGCAATATTTTCTGACCCGCTGCGTTGAGATCCGCAAGTTCGTCGATGATCAGCGTGCCGCGACTCCCCTTTTCGAACGCGCCCATGTGGACCTCACCGGCTTGTTCGCTGCCGAGGAGCTTTTCATCCACGTTGCCATCCGTCAGCGCCGCCGCCGTAACGCTGATCAGGGGCTCCTCGGAGCGGCTGCTCAAAGCGTGCATACAGCGCGCGAATGCTCCGCGGCCGGTCCCGGGCTCGCCACTCAACAACACTGCAGAATCATGCCGCGCGTACTGTTGCACCTTCTCCCGCAATGCTTGCATCAATGCGCTGCGACCGACTGGCGCCAGCAACGAGGGCAACATGCCGCGGCCGGACAACCCTTGCTTGCCGGCAGATTCCAACGCACCTTCGACCGTCCGCAACAGCTTGGCTAGCGATAACGGCTTCTCGACGAAGTCGTGCGCGCCGAGCCGGGTCGCCTCCACGGCCGTATCGACAGTGCCGTGTCCGGACATGATCACGACCGGACAACCAATATCGCCGTTGTCCGACCATTCACGCAATAAGGTGATACCGTCCGTGTCGGGCATCCAGATGTCGAGCAGTATGAGGTCGAACTTATCCTCGCCACGCGCGGACCGCGCTTCTTCCGCGTTCGCCGCGACGGTAACGCCGTAGCCTTCCTCGGATAGAATTTCCTGGATCAATGCACGGATGTCAGCTTCGTCATCGACTACGAGCACCTGAGAATTACTCATGCTCTTTCTCTCCTCTTCTCGGACCGGCCCGTTCCCTTCGCGATCATTGCTTCGCGAGCCGTTTCATTGATCGGCAGCCGGATACTGATGACTGCTCCACCATCGTTGTGATTCTTGGCAACAATCGTTCCAACGTGTTCTTCGACAAGTTTTTTTACAATCGCAAGCCCAAGCCCGGTTCCCTTCGGCTTGGTCGTGACGTAAGGATCGAATACCTGGCTGATCGAGCCGGTATCAAAGCCGGGCCCGTTATCCTCGACCTTGATCTGCACAAACTCGATGCCACCGAATTCCGCCGCGCTCGCGTGCACGTCGATACGCGGATTTGGCGTATTTTCCAAAGCCTCGGTCGCGTTTCGAATCAGGTTGTGCAAGATTTGACGCACGCGACCAGCGTCGGCTTCAAACTCCGGCATTGACGGGTCGGATGTAACGACAACTTCCACGCCGGTATCCTGCGACCGGTACAACTCGACAACCTCGTGCACGAGTTTGTCAAGATCGAAGCGGTCAATGTCGATGTCCGGTGCGCGCGCATAGTCGCTGAACGCGTTGACCATCTCTTTCATCGCCGCGACTTGCTGCACGATCGTGTGCGTCGCACGATCAAGAATCTGCGCTTCATCTTCTGACATCTCGTCGAGGTACCTGCGCCGCAGGCGCTCCGCGGACAACTGTATCGGCGTCAGCGGATTTTTGATTTCATGAGCGAGGCGACGCGCAACCTCGCCCCAGGCCGCATCGCGCTGTGCCTGCAGCAAGGCCGTGATGTCATCGAACACGACGACATAACCTGCAGCATGATCTTCATCGCCGGGCAGCGTCGTGCAGGCACAGGTCAGGACGCGACTCCCGACTTCGCCTCGCAACACAATCTGCTCGCGCCACTCGGTCTCGCCGGCAGACAGGTGCACTCGTGCGACATCGACGAACTGTTCCAGGAGCGGTTCGTTCTTCGAAACATCAGGCAGATACTCGCCGACGCGATTTTCGAGGTCCACGTTGAGAATTGCACCGGATGCCTGGTTTGCCGTGCGGATGCGAAGATCGGCATCGAGCGCTACGACACCCGTCGACAATCGCGCGAGAATCACCTCGAGATTGGTGCGTTCGGCCTCGACCAGCGCCTGGCTCAGGCTCGCCTCGCGTCGCGCTGCCGCGAGGCGTTGCGTCATGTCGTTGAAGGAGTTGATCAGGAAGCCGATTTCGTCACGTGTCGGCGACGGCAGCCGCGTATCGAAATCACCGGCCGCGACAGCCCGCGTACCAGCGACAAGATCCTGGATCGGTGCAACGAGCCGCCGAGACACTACGAGCGCCCCGTAGATCGAAGCCAGCAACGACAGCAGGAGTACAACTGTCAGCGTCAGCGTGAATGTGACTTTCAGGCCCTCGCGCAAAAGCTCCAGGCGCGCGTAGCCCGCCTTTGAGGCTTCGACGCTCGACGCCATTCGACTCAGCCGCTCCGTAACAGGGAAGAAGGCCTGGATGACGCCGACAGATTCGGCCCGTCCGCGAACCGTGAACAGGACCGCAGTACGAATCTCGTAACTGCCGTCTTCGGCGTCTTCGATCCTGGCGTGATAGGGCTGCTCCCGCGTCAGCATCTGCAGCTCGTCGATTGGTGGCCGCGGCATCTCGGCGGACGCCCTGTTCGAACTCGTCGCCAGGATCTGTGCATTGTCGCCAAACAGCGTAGCTTCGCTGGCACCGGCCTCCCGGCGCAACATACTGAGCTCGAAGACGAGCCGCTGTTCGCCGACGATCCCTAGCCGGCGCGCCATTTGCTGCGTTGCCTGGAGATTTTCGCGCCTCTGAATGTCGAGCACGGCACGCACGAGCTCGATCGCATTTTCGAGCCCTTCCTCGATCTCGACGTCGAACCACGAGTCGATGCCCCGATTGATGTACTGCACCGCGAAGTAGAAAACGACAATCAAAGGCAACACGGCGAGTCCGACGAACATGCCAACCATGCGCGCCTTGAGCCGTGCCCCGGGGACGTTCTCACGGTATTCGCGCAAAAGGCGAATCAGGTTACCGATCAGCAGCACGAAGAGTACGACCGCGCCAGCGATGTTCACGCCGATGAGCACATTGTGCAGGCGATCGAATTCGGCCGAGTTCTGCGCCGTTACACTGAGCAGGAACAACGCGACGAGCGACAGCAGCACGCCGCTTGCGGCGAGCAAGCCATACAGTGCGCGCTTCAGCGTTCGAGCAACCATTCGTTCCACTCGCTTTTCAGTTGCCACTCGTCCCGCCAGAAGAACAGCAACCGCAGCGGTGCGGAATACTGTTCGGTCGCAAGCAGGGCACGCAGTCGAGCCCGGTACGCGCGATCGGCAATGAGCAGGGATTCATCGATGACCGGCAGGCCCTGGATCCTGCCGAGGTTATTTAGCGCCGAATACAGAGTTGCGAACGAGTCCTGATCGCCGCTATTGAGGTTGCGCACGATGTAGCGCTGGCTCAGCGGCCGGTACTCGAGTTCGAAGCGAACGGCGAGTTCAGCATCGATCGAATCGACGTAAAAACGCCGCACCCGGATGACCTGCATCTGCAGCTCGATCGTCAGGGGCACGCCGCTGTTCAGAGCATTGAGGGCCTCACTCGATAGCACCAGCTGCAGACGCGCATCGAGCATATGCACGCCACCGGTCAAGCGGGTCGTCGCGGAACGAACCTCGAAATATCCCTCGCGCTCGACCGGGTCCTGTGCCGAAACGCCGCCCACGAGCAGAAGCGCAGCTATGGCAACCATGCTGCGGCAAATGTGCCGGCCCACGCCCTGGACTGTCGCTCTGGACATTTTTCTTCAGAAGACCCTCTCGAGGCAGGCGAAATAAAAACCATCCATGCCGGCCGTACCTGGCAACAGTTGGTACCCGCATGCCTTGCGGTGCATTACATCGCGGATGTTGTTATTTTGCAACACATCATTCTCCCGAGCGTCCTCGGTGGCGTCAAGAAACGCCTGCACTACACGGTCGTTTTCTGCCGCGAGTACCGAACAGGTCACGTACAACAAGCGCCCACCCGGCGCCAGCAGACCCCAGAGGCTGTCGAGCAATGCCCTTTGCGTGGCGCCCAGACGCACCACATCCTGCTCGCGCCGCAACAACTTGATGTCCGGGTGCCTGCGAATGACGCCACTCGCCGAGCACGGCGCGTCGAGCAGAATGGCGTCAAACGCGTTGCCATCCCACCAGCTCTCTGGCGTTGATGCATCGCCGCACACAAGCGTCGCACTGACGCCCAGTCGCTCGAGATTTTCGGGGATGCTCTGCAGGCGTTTTTCTTCTACTTCCACACAAGTCAGAGCGATATCGGCACCGCCAAGTTCCAGTAGATGCCCGCTTTTCCCGCCCGGCGCGGCGCAGGCATCGAGCACTCGACCACGCTTGCCCTCGAGTAACCACGGCGCCGCCAGTTGCGCCGCGGCATCCTGTACCGAGACGACGCCCTCGTCGAAGCCCGGCAATTCGTCGATGCCGACCGGCTCCGCGAGTCGCACAGCACCTGCTACCGCCTCGAGAACCTCAGCGCCCATACCGGCATTCTCGAGTTGCTGCGCATATGACGCCACAGTTTCACGCGCCGAGTTCACACGCAGCCACATCGGCGCACGCGAGTTGTTGGCAGCCAGAATCTCGTCGACCTGACACGGCCAGTCCGCGCTGACTGCATCGATCAGCCAGCCCGGATGATCGTGCCTGGCTTCACACGTCACCAGCTCCTGCGACACAATGTCTTCGCGAACGAAGCGCCGCAGCACCGCGTTAAGAAGTCCGGCAAGCTTCGGGCGGCGCAGCAGACGCGACGCCTCGACCGTCTGCGACACGACAGCGTGGTCCGGGATGCGGGTTTCGGTCAGTTGATAGAGTCCGACGGCGAGCAGCGCATTGATCACGCTGTCTCTGCGCTTCAGCGGACGATCCAGAAGTTGGTCAATCCACGACTGCAGCCGCCAGTGTCGGCGTAAAGACCCGTAGCAGAGCAATCGCAGTAAAGCGCGGTCATCCGGTGCCACTTGTTCTTCGTGCTCGGCGAGCGCCGCATCGAGTGACCGCCCGGTGGTGACAACAGAATCGACGACGACAGCGGCTGTCGCCCGCAGGCGAGCGCCTTTTCGCTGCTCGCTCATTCAGGCGAGCTCAGTGTCCGGGCGGCCAGGTCGATGGCGGCCGAAAATTCGCCGCCTGTAACCGGGCGCTTGCCCGGTCTCTGCAGGGTTTCCAGTATCAGGCCACCCTCACCACAGGCCACGATAATTCCGCGCCGCCCAGTTGAAACGACCTTGCCGGGTTCGTCAAGAACGTCATCGAGTATCGAGACGTTCCAGCACCTGATGCGTTGATCATCGAGCTCGAACCACGCACCCGGCACGGGATTGTAGGCCCGGACGAGGCGCTGCAATTCGTGCGCGGAACGGCGCCAATCCATGACAGCATCCTGTTTGGATATCTTCGGCGCATAGATCGCCTGTGACTCATCCTGCTCGACGGCATCGAGTTCGCCGGAGACGATTGCGTCGAGGCGCTGCACGAGTAAGCGTCCACCGAGATCGGCCAGCCGGTCGTGCAACTCACCGGCCGTTTCGTCCGCGCCGATGGAGAGCGCATTCGTGACATAAATCGGCCCGCAATCCAGGCCTGCGGTCATCGACATCAGGCTAATGCCGGTTTCCGGATCGCCGTTGAGAATCGCCGCCTGGATCGGCGCCGCGCCGCGCCACCGTGGCAACAACGACGCATGCACGTTGACACAACCATGCGTCGGCAAGTCGAGAACATCCTGCGGAAGGATCAGCCCGTACGCTGCGACGATCATGAGGTCGCAAGATAGCGCGGCAAGTTCCGTAACGACGTCGGCATTTTTGAGAGTCGGCGGTTGCATGACGTCGATGCCGGCTTGTAACGCGTACTCCTTGACCGGGCTCGCCGTTACTCGTTTGCCTCGTCCCGCAGGACGGTCCGGTTGCGTTAAAACGGCAATCGGCCTGGTGCCTGCGTCGACAAGCGCGCGCAACGACGCGAGCGCAAACTCCGGCGTCCCGGCGAACAGCACCCTCGGGCTTGTCATTATATTTCTTCGCCTACCTGGGAATCCGGCTCATGCAAGCACGACACCCTGGTGACGACGTTCCTTCTCGAGCTTCTTGCGAATCCGTTGCCGCTTGGCTTCCGACAGGTAATCAACAAACAGCCTGCCGTCGAGGTGATCGATTTCGTGCTGCACACAGACCGCCAGCAACCCCTCGAATTCTTCCACGTGTTCCGCGTCGTCGCGATCCAGGTAACGTACCTTGATGTGCTCGGCGCGCTCCACTTCCTCGTAATAACCGGGCACGGACAGGCAGCCTTCTTCGGTAACGATAACGCCATCCTTTTCGAGAATCTCCGGATTGATGAAGACGTGCGGGTCGTCTTTGTCCGCCGACACATCGGCTACGAGCAGGCGCCGGTGTACATCGATCTGCGTTGCCGCAAGACCTATGCCCGGTGCCGCATACATTGTCTCGAACATGTCGTCGATGAGCGCTCGCAGTGGCGCATCGACCGCCTCGACCGGCACCGCTTTCTTGCGAAGGCGGGGGTCAGGGAACTCCAGAATTGTCAGTTTTGCCATAATTCGCCTGCGGCGATTTCCGGGGATAGCCGGTCAAAATGACCGCTGTAGAACATAATCATTCAGCCCGAATCTCGCGTGTAACTCTACAAAAATCACCTAAATTATTGACTTCATTGAATAAGATGGTTGACAATGCCGCCAATCACGAGGCCTCTCCAAGCGCTTTTTGGGCCGGAAATGTGACGTGATTGGCAGCCGCGGCGATGCCGGAACGACATATTATAGCAACGCCGAGAAAGGCCCGGTTTGAATCCGTTGATATGGAGCACCCGCGAACTATGTTCCCCCGCACACAAAGCCTGAACACTTACCTCCGGCTCACCGCAGTTGCGCTGACCGCCACGTTGGCCGGTTGCTCCCTGAACCCGTTTTCGGGCGACGACGACGCTACCGTTCCTGCGGCTTCTGCCGCACCGTCACAGCCTTACGATAGCGGCGCGACGTCGTCGGTGCCTGAGTACAGCGGCCCGGTCGTCGAGCGCGTCAGCGCGCCGGTGCCGCTTGCCGACAATCACCCGAACGAATACGTCGTGCAGGTCGGCGACACGCTCTGGGACATTGCCGCGACGTTCCTCAAGGACCCATGGTTCTGGCCGGAAATCTGGCACATCAATACTCAGATTGAGAACCCGCACCTTATATATCCGGGCGACGTTCTCGGCCTGGTTTACATCGACGGCATGCCACGGGTCACCAACATCCGGGCATCGACTTATCGCATGTCGCCGCAGGCGCGCGTTACGCCGATTACCGAGGCGGTTACGAGCATTCCTTACGAGTCTGTTTCGGCATTCCTCGCTAGCGGAGCAGTGCTTGAAAAGCGTCAGGCCGATAACCTGCCCTACCTGCTGCAGACTCGAGGCGATCACCTCATGGCGTCAGCCGGCAATGTGGTTTACGTGCGTGGTCTCGATGGGGCCGCTCTTGGTTCACGCTACAACGTTGTCGAGGTCGGCGCCGCGCTGGTCGATCCGGACGACAACAAACTAATAGGCTACCGGGGTAAGTTCGTTGGCGAAGGCACATTGCGCCGGGGCGGCGATCCGGCATCGGTCGCATTGACCGATACGAGCGAGGAAGCGATACCGGGCGACAAGTTGTTACCGGAATCGGTCGAAATTCCGCTGAACTTCTACCCGCGTGTGCCGAGCGCCAATATCGACGGGCGCATTATCTCCGTGCATGGCGGCGTCACCCAAATCGGCCAGTACCAGGCCGTAGTGCTGAACCGCGGTACTCGTGACGGCCTGTCGGTCGGCGATGTCCTGACGGTCTTCCAGACCGGCGCCACCGTCAAGGACCGCTTCGACGGCGGCAAGGTTCGGCTCCCTGACGAGGAGGCCGGCACGCTCATGGTCTTTAAGGTATACGATCGCATCAGCTTCGGCCTGATCATGGAAGCAACCCAGGCGATCCATATTCTCGACACGGTACGCAACCCGACCTGATTCAGGTCTTCGCAATCTCTCGCGAACGGCGCCCTCGGGCGCCGTTTTTGTTGTCGTCTTGCGTGTTTTATCGCCGGGGCCCATTGGCGCCGCACCTGTATGATTGAGGCTTCGACGAATCCGGAACGCAAAGTGGACGAACTCGAGCGTGAATGGTTGCATGGCCCGGATCATAGTCGGGTTCGCTTGGGCGAAGACGCCTATCCCGAGCTGCTGGCGCAGATTCCCGGTCCGCCGTCGCTGCTGTACGTCAATGGCAATCCGGAGATCCTGCACCTGCCCGCGCTTGCCATCGTCGGCAGTCGCAATCCGACAAGCGCCGGCAGTCGCAACGCGTTCGAATTCGCACGCCATCTCGGCAGTGCCGGATTTTGCATCGTAAGCGGTCTTGCCCAGGGCATCGATGAGCAAGCGCATCGTGGCGCGCTAGCGGCCGGCGCCCCAACGATCGCATTCCTGGGACACGGCATCGATCGTGTGTACCCGGCCAGCAATCGCGAGCTCGCTCACGAGATCGCGGCTGCAGGTGCGTTGGTGAGCGAATTTCCGCTGGGCACACACCCGCACAAGAGCCTGTTTCCGCAGCGGAATCGTCTGATCAGCGGTGCGAGCTTCGGTACGCTCGTCGTCGAGGCTGCGCGTCGTAGCGGCTCCCTGATTACGGCGCGACTGGCAGCGGAACAGGGCCGCGAGGTCTTCGCGATACCTGGCTCTATCCATAATCCGCTGTCTCGTGGTTGCCATAAGTTGATCCGTCAAGGAGCGAAATTGGTCGAGACAGCAGACGACATCGTTGCCGAACTCGGTCCGGTTGCGGGCCACGTATTGCAAAACGCTGTGGAATCAATGGAATCCGAAACTTTAACTGTAACGGGCGACGACGAGTACGCAGGACTGCTGAACTTTCTCGGCCACGACCCCAGTAGTCCTGACGAATTGGTCGATCGTTCCGGATTGACGATTGATCAGGTTTCCTCCATGCTTCTGATCCTGGAGCTAGAAGGAAAGATCGAGAAGCTGTCCGGGGGACGCTACTCATTACTGAGTTAGATATTTAGTCAAACGCCAGCCAAGGGAGCCGCTCCAGGCATGAAAGAAAATGTACTCGACGTACTGATGTACCTGTTCGAAACATACGTCGACACCGATGAAGACCCCGAGCCCGATCAGAACGAACTCCGTGGCGAGCTCGCCAGCGCCGGTTTCGGCGATGCGGAGATCGACCGTGCACTCGACTGGCTCGAGTGCCTGTCCGAAGATCATGACAACCTGATTTGTAACCCGCAGACCGCCCGGGGTACGCGCGTCTATAACAGCACGGAGCAAGAGCGTCTCGATGTCTCCTGCCGCGGCTATATTTCTTACCTCGAACAAATCGGTATCTTGTCGCCCACCCAACGTGAAATCCTCGTGGATCGCCTGCTGGCACTGGATTCACGGGATATCGACGTCGAGCAAATCCAGTGGGTCGTGCTCATGGTCCTGTTCAGCCAGCCAGGCCAGGAAATTGCCTACGCCCGCATGGAAGACCTTGTTTTCGAAGAGAGCACCGGGGCACTTCACTAGCGCATCAGGCAGCCGATTTCCGCGGCGTGTGAAATACGATTTCTTGACACGCTGCGACTAAGCATGTAATTCAACCGCGGCATTGACCGCGGTTTTTTATTGAATGTCGAAGAATCTTGTCA
>Ga0255053_10000344_pt1 | contig 25705 bp, 24 predicted proteins | sample JV7_2_22_MG_FD_188635 | JGI IMG/M metagenome (GOLD analysis project Ga0255053, IMG submission 188635) | Seawater microbial communities from Jervis Inlet, British Columbia, Canada - JV7_2_22 | ecosystem: Environmental > Aquatic > Marine > Inlet | place: Canada: British Columbia | collected... | reverse complement strand
GATACCCTGCGTAAGGCATACACGCTGGACCCTTCCTACAGGCCCACAAAATCCATGGTAAATCCAGAGCTCCTTTCCCTGCACAGGAAGGCCCGAAGGGTTGCCGGGTATAATTGATTCCCTCGTAAAAAGTCCATTCGTGGCTTTTTACTCCGCGGAAAGTGAAAAGTGTCATTTTCACTTTCCTCACAAATCGATAACTTGCAATGCAAGTTATCGATTTGGGCGCCCTCCAATGGGCGCGTTGATGACTTCTTGCGAAGTCATCATAATTAGTTCTTAAAGAAACAGGGAGGCTCTGATACAGAGTCTCCCTGTTAATGACAGAAACCTCCTGAAAATGTCAGGTGCCCATAGTGTCTTTACGTATCTTGTCTTCAAGCTCCCTGATCCTGTTCTTCAGAGTTTCTTTTTCTCCACCCTTGTCCATGATATGGATCCGGTATGTCATTCCAAGGACAACCAGGAAAAGTGCCGTACTCCTCAGGGCCGGAAAGGGAATTGTGAAACCAAGCAACATCTCGAAGATAGTCATAAATGCGAGAATAAGCGCGATTATTATCCAGACCAGCATCCCATCCTCCTTTTTATTGAAATAACTATAAATGTGATAATATCACAAAATATAATGCATACAATAAAAAAGTCTTTTCAGGACTGTGCAACCTGGACTAGAATTCTCCGGCCCGCCTGATGTTGTAGGCAGCTTTTCCCTCGGCGATGACAGTGTCCTTGTCCACCGAGGTATAAACAGTCGTGCTAACTACCGCAACCCTATTACCAACACGTACTACCTCAGACTCGGACACCAGGTCATTATCAGGACCGGGTCTCAGGAAATCCACTCGTATGTCGATGGTTACTATGCCATCGTCTGTGTTGAAATGAGTCATGACAGCAGCTCCTCCGCTGACATCTATGAGAGTTGAGATGATACCTCCATGGATAGCCGGTCTTCGCACATCGCCGACAAACTCATCTCTGAACGGGAGCTTTAATCTTGCGTATCCTTCCTTGAGTTCCTCAATTTCCAACCGAAGAAACTCATGGAATGGAATCTTGTTCGTCATGTAATTCTTCAGTTCCTCCAGCTTCTTTTCCACAGAAACCTCCTCTTTCCTTCCCCAATTTATGTTGTGAAAAAGGTTACACTGTTAGCTTATAGGTGGCAAGGATTTTGAAAACGAATTTGTTTGCTTTTGGCTGTTAATTATTGATGACTTCGCAAGAAGTCATCAACGCGCCCATTGGGGGCGCCCAAATCAATAACTTGCACCGCAAGTTGTTGATTTGAGAGGAAAGTGAAAATGACATTTTTCGCTTTCCGAGGAGTAAAAAGCCATGAATGGACTTTTTACGACACTAACAATGATAGTCCTGTGATATTTTATCACCAAATCAGAAAATCATGGATCGATGTCTCAATAAAACATATACGGATACGAGGCAAGGCCCGTATCCGTATATCCAGAGTGCATTTAATTTCAGTATCTACCCGATCCCTGTATCCGAATGATGCTGTGTTATCCAGTTCGTATCAACCCTGCGATTCATCAGATCAACCGCGTATCATTACGAGGAGCATTTTAAACGGTTCGGGGGCGTTCAGTGCATGTGGAATATCTGCTGGCATCATCACTGTTTGTCCTGCTGTGGGAGTAACAGTCACATCGCCTATTGTAATTTCCGCCGAACCTTCCAGGATCTGGACCATAGCATCGAAGGGTGCGGAGTGTTCACTGAGACCCTGGTCTTTATCGAAGGAAAAAAGAGTAACTGTCCCTTTTCCGCTTTTGATTATCGTCCGGCTGACAACCGAGCCATCTGAAAAATCCACCAGTTCCTTGAGATCCACTGCCTCTGAGTGAGGCATACCTCCAGATTCATCTCCGTGTTTATGCTGTGACATTGTCTGCTCCTTTCAATCAAGTTAGACTCATTTATTTATCGAGTGTATCAGGTTTATTTTAATTATACCGTGTAGTGTAGTTAATGGCCTTGACATATCTCAAGGTGGATTGTCTAAATTGTTTTGGCAATACATACTCCGCAAGCATAGTGTAAGCTTTAATAATAAAACAGTTTCAGGTTTCAGGTTCAACGTTTAAGGGAAGAGAAAATGATACGTAAGAGTAAGTAAGATATATATTATTACTTGAAACTTGAAACGTGAAACTTGCTTAAATTGCGCTAAATCGGAGGATCGACATGAAAATAGGGATCCCCAAGGAGATCAAGGACAACGAATACAGGGTCGGCATAGTTCCATCGGGAGTCGAGGAACTGGTATCGGACAGCCACGAGGTCCTGATACAGGCAGGAGCGGGCCTTGGCAGTGGCATTTCAGATGAAGATTTCGTTTCCGCGGGAGCTGTCATACTCCCGGATACCGGTTCCATATGGGGCGCAGCCGATCTTGTAATGAAGGTAAAAGAGCCACTTCAGGAGGAATATGATCTCCTTAAAGACAATCAGATCCTTTTCACCTTTCTGCACCTGGCCCCCCTTCCTGGCCTTGTTGATGTACTCCTTGACAGGGGAATCAGGTCAGTAGCCTACGAAACGATCCAGCTTCCCGACGGCAGCCTGCCTCTCCTTGCGCCTATGAGCCAGGTAGCCGGTAAGATGGCCGTCCAGGTCGGAGCTACTTACCTTCAGAAGGAAAGGGGTGGCAAGGGTATCCTCCTCGGTGGAGTTCCGGGAACCAAACACGGGAGGATAGTAATAATTGGAGGCGGTAACGTCGGGATCAACGCTGCCAAAGTGGCCTACGGACTTGGCGCCGAGGTTGCGATCATCGACAGGGACCACAACCGCCTCAGCTATATCGATGACATCTTTGACGGCAAGGTGGTTACTCTCATGTCCAACACGAGAAACATAAGGGAAGCCGCGTGGGCCAGCGACATGCTGGTGGGGGGTGTGCTACTTGCCGGAGCCCTTGCACCGAGACTGATCAGCCGCGAGATCCTGAAGGAGATGAAGGATGGCAGCGTTTTCGTGGATGTTTCCATCGACCAGGGGGGAATTTCCGAAACCAGCCGACCCACGTCCCACTCAAATCCCGTCTACACTGAGGAAGGGATCATCCACTACTGCGTTCCCAACATGCCTGGCTCGGTACCGGCAACCAGCACCTACGCACTTACCAACGTTACCCTCCCATACTGCAGGAAGCTGGCCTCGGGAGATTTGGGAGAGATCCTGAAATCTGATACATCCCTGGCCGCTGGAGTGAACACCTGGGATGGGGCGATAACGTGTGAGCCGGTAGCTGAGGGAGTCCGGGGGGCATATAAACCGCTCGTAGAGCTGATATAGAAGTTGCCCCAGTGCGCAGGGCGTAGTGCGAAGGGCGGAAAACAGGGAGAAGTTTCATTCTAACATTAAGCGATAAGAGCTTTTAACACAGGGGGCCGCAGAGAAAAACCCGGGCTTTGGTTTCATCTGAAGAAATAAGAGCTTTGAACCACAGAGCTTGCTATATTCCAGAAAGGGGTGAGCTCTGTGTGGAAAGTTGAAGAAAATGGCTATACCCTTTCATGGACAACGAACAAGCAGGTTGGCCGTCCATGAACCGAAAGGAGTATAGCCATGGCAATGATTCAAGCAAAAAAGCTCAAGTCCGTCAACAGAAACACTCTTTTGGTGACGGTGGATATGGGTAAGGATTCCTTTTCCGGTTATGCCCGTTGCCCTGACAGGAGCGAAGTGACATCGTCTGATTTTACCAACAATCTTAGCGGATTTACTCGCTTCTGGGATATTTTGGTTCGGACACAGCAAGCTCGCAGTCTGGAGCAGATGGTTCTTGGATTCGAATCGACCGGGCCGTATGCCGAGCCGCTTATGCATTTTTTCAAGGATAAACCGGTGCGTCTGGTGCAGGTCAATCCGATGCATACCAAGCGAGTGAAAGAGCTTAACGGCAATTCGCCGAACAAGACGGACAAGAAAGATCCGAAGGTGATCGCCGACATCATTGAGTTGGGTCATGCGCTGACTGTGGTGATTCCTGAAGGAGCAGCGGCAGAGTTGCGTCGGCTCACCCACGCCCGGGAGCGGACAATCAAGAGACGCACCGCCCTTTACAACCAGCTTCACGACTTGGTGTTCCTCAGCTTCCCGGAATTTTTGCAGGTCATGAAGGACATCAAGACGAAAAGCGCCCAATATCTTCTTCGGCATCACCTGGGACCTGCGGATGTTATGGCGCTGAACCTGGCCCAATTGACCAGGGTTCTGAAACGGGTCAGCCGCGGCAAACTGGGGGCGGACAGGGCTCAGGCGTTGTTTGAGGCGGCTCACAGTTCGGTCGGGATTTGTGAGGGGCGACTCAGCGTTCATCTTGAGATCCAGACAATTCTTGAAGCGATCGAGTCCTGTAATCGCTTTGTGGAGCAACTTGAGGGTGAGATGACCCGGTATCTTGAAGAGATCTCTTATAGCCATCTGCTTCTTTCCATGAAGGGTCTCGGCACGGTCACTGTGGCAGGTCTGATTGGTGAAGTTGCTGATTTTGCACATTTTGATACCCAAAAAGAGCTCCTTAAATATGCTGGTTTGGACCTTTTCGAGATAAGTTCCGGCAAACACCGGGGGCAGCGCCGTATCTCCAAACGAGGCCGCCCGCTGTTGCGCAAATTGCTCTATTTCGCAGCCCTGAACACGATCCGCAAGGGCGGTATCATGCATGTGCACTATCAGAAGCATCTGGCAAAAGGGATGCTTCCCATCAAGGCTCTCATTGCCATCGCCCGCAAGTTACTCGGCATCATGCTGGCCCTGGTGCGTACCCAAAGCGAATACGTGGCCGACCAGCAGGAAGAACTGGCCAACGCGGCATAACATAAAATCTCCAGCGTGTGAGCGGGGTGACTACCGTCTTGTGCTATAAAGGCGACGTTGTCGACCTTCACACAGAGCAAGCTAGCGCCCCGCTTGCACCTTAGCCCGTATGAAGCAAGGTAAGGGCTCCGTTGAGACCCTCGAATTACCAGAGTCGGGCAAGGTGCTATAAATAAAAAAAGCTTGACTACAATAAACCAGTACACAGAGAGCACAGAGGAAATCCGGGCTTGGGGTTTACGTAAACAGATAAGAGCTTTCACCACAGGGTACACCTTTCGACAGGCTCCCTGCGACAATGCTCAGGGCGGGCAGGGCAGGCAGAGGACACGGAGAAGGTCCAGCGTTTAGGTTTTTAAAAAAAGTAAAGCCTCCGATTGGAGACTTTTAAACTAGCACTTTGATGTTTTGGTAAGAAGTTTAATACATAGAGGCGAGGGAGAATGGTTAATGTCTGAAGCCAATAACTCAAGTTGTTAGTTGATGGTTTTACTGAAAACCAAACTCCGCCTTACTCTGTGTACTCTGTGGTTCAAGAACTTTGAGATTTGGGATTCGGTCTTTATCCGATTTCAGAGACAGAATTCCCCGAGATAGAAAGCCGCTTGACTATCTTACCATTTTGCAGAACATTCGCTTCCATGTGGCATCCGTAGTCATTGACCTGAACCACCAGGTTCGGATCGTTGAATTTCTTGGCATAGTAACTGTAGATGAAACTCCGGACACTCTCGGCTCTCTGCCTTGCTTCAACTGAATTGGGATCCGGTCCGCCGCAGCCGCCAGAAGCACCTGCCACAGATCCGCAGCCGCCGGTGCCGGCAGCCTCGCCGGAGTAGCTGCATTCAGTACTTCCGCAGCTCGAATACTCGCCATCTGACTCCTGGGCCTGTATCGCTACATTATTGGTGGAAGGTGAATACTGCTGTACCGCAAACACTGTCGCGGCTGCCGCTACGACAATAACGATCCCGATAATTACTGACCATCTCTTCATCGTTTAACTTTCCCTTTCCCTTTGTTCTTCCCACTGCTGCAAACGAATCGTTACCATTGCCTATCTGTTTGTCAATGATGAATACGCTGTTGTTTGGGTTCTTGTTACATTTCTTTAAATCACAAGGCTTTTCAGTTAGATGACCAGTTATTGTATTTGTTTCCGGGACATTGGATATTGGACACATGTTAACAACGTAATTGTTCTAACTCTCTAATTTCCAATCTCCATTCTCCAATTTCAAGTTGAACAACAACCAACAACTTGATGAATCCGTACCCATGCTTACTTTTACCTTTCCCGATAACACCCGTAAGGATCATCCCGACGACCAGTGCAATCGCGAGGATTATAAGCACAATATCAGGTTTTTTCAGGTTCATTGGTTTTGTTTTGGCAGCGTCCGCGTTTTGGGCCAAGTACTCACTTTTCAGGTTTCGGTTGTATTGATCCAGGGCCTGATAGCAGGAATTCAGAACTCAGGAGTCAGAATTCAGAATCCAGTCATAGGATTGCTTCGTCATTCCGCTAATTGCGATGTTCCTCGCAATGACTGCATTTACTCTATCTTGTTTAACCCCAGCCTAGACCTTATCCTGCGAAACCCTGCGATAAGGGCTGAATAGCCCTCCCTGCGGCCCCCTGCGTTAAAAGCTCTTATCTCTCCAGATAAAACCCAAACCCAGGCTTTTCTCTGTGCTCTCTGTGAACTCTGTGGTTCAAACCCCTGGTTCTGGACTTTCTCCGTGTCCTCCGTGCCTCCGTGGTAAACACAAGGCCAGGTTTTCTCTGTGCTCTCTGTGTACTCTGTGGTTCAAAAAGATTTCTACTTTTTCCATGTAGCTGGAACGAAGAGCACCAGGATGGAGAACAGTTCCAGCCTGCCGGCGAGCATGAGGAAGGACAGCATCACTTTGCCCGGCCCAGAGATCCAAGCGTAGTTCTCAATGGCGCCTACCTTGCCCAGTCCCGGACCGATATTTGAAAGACTTGCTATTGACGCAGACATGGCGGTCACGAGATCGGATTGTTCAGAGATAGTCAGAAAGACGATACCGAAGGCAAAGAGAAACATGAATATGACGAAGTAGGACACCGCGCCGAGGATGTACCTGTCAGGAACCGCCCGGGAACTGACTTTGACCGGGATCACAGCGTTGGGAAAGATAGCCTGGAGGATGCTCCTGAAACCGGTTTTCACAGCCACATAGACTCTTATAACCTTCATGCCGCCGCCTGTAGAGCCAGCGCAGCCTCCCACAAACATGAGTAACACGAGGGCGAATTTGAGAAATACAGGCCATAGATTAAAATCAGCTGTCGTGTATCCAGTAGTTGTCGTGATCGACACAACCTGGAAGGCGGCCTGCCTGACAGTGGGTTCACTGAAAGATTGTTGATTTAAAGACAGGATAACCGTAAACAGTACAATACTGGCCAGGATCAGCGAAAGATAGGTCCTGAATTCACCATCCCTTACATACCCTCCCAGCTTGCCTCTGATGCCCTGATAGTGAAGCATGAAATTGGCCCCGGCAAGGAGCATAAACACGATTACTATCCACTGTATGTAAGCACCATATGCACCAATGCTCGCGGTTTTCGTAGAAAATCCCCCCGTAGCCATCGTGCCGAAAGTGTGGCAGAGGGCATCGAATAGAGGCATTCCGCCGGCCATGAGCAGGGCAGTCTCGGCAGCGGTAAGGATAAAATAGACTGTCCAGAGGCTCTTGGCAGTCTCCTTCATTTTCGGCCTTAACCTCTCGGCTGTAGGCCCAGGGGCCTCAGCCCTGTAAAGCTTGTAAGCCCCGCTTCCCAGGGCCGGCAGGAGGGCAACTGAGAGCACGATGATACCCATACCACCCAGCCAGTGAGTCATGCTCCGCCAGAACAGGATTCCCCTTGGCAGTGACTCTATCTGAGTCATTATTGTGGCTCCGGTAGTTGTATAACCGCTCACTGTCTCGAAGAAAGCATCGATATAACTTGGCGTTGCGCCGCTCAGAACGAAAGGAAGTGCGGAAAAAGCGGAGATGCAGATCCACGATACCCCGACTATAGCGAGGCCGTCCTTGGCGCTTATGCTCTCAAAATCTTCGTCGGTTATCTTCAGGTTCATCCGGGCAAACAAGGAGATGGCAATACCAATGAGGATAGTGATTCCAAAAGCCCTGCTCTCGGCGCTGACAGGATTGTCTAGAATCGCCCAGGCGAGCGGAGCCAGCATGGTTATGCAGACCACAAAGAGGATCCGGGCTACTATGTTGAAAACCAGTTTCTGGTGCATCTTTTTTCTCGATCCTGGAGCGTTCTCTCAGGTTCAGTCAGCATGCGAACGCTGGTTCGATACAGAGTCCCGTATCAGACAGGCATACCGGGCATGGGCCAGGGCGGTTTCAAATTATCAACAGGAAAAAGGCTCCACAAGATCCTGAAAATGAGATCGTTAAAGAATCCCTTTCTTTACGAAGAGCTTCTCGAGCTTGTGCATCACATCTTCAATGCAGAAAACGACTACCGGCTCACCCTCTTTAATCTCGGTGCTTCCACTGGCAAGGATCACCTCGTTGCCGCGGTAGATGGCCCCGACTATGGAGTTTTTCGGGAATTTTATATCACGTAGCGGTTTTTTGGTAATAGGAGAATCTTTCTCGGGAATCAGCTCAATAACCTCAGCTTCACACTCCGGTATCGTGGCTACTGTAGTTACCTGGCTTCCTCTGATAAGTCTAAGGATCTGATCAATGGCAAGAAGTCGGGGATTTATGACAACATCAATATTCATTGCCCCGGTGATCGCCATATAATCCTGGGAGTTAGTTGTTATTACCGTAGTGCCCGCGCCCAGCTTCTTGGCAAGCACAGCGGAAATAAGATTGGATTGATCATTGGCTGAGACTGCTATAAATGTATCGGCCGCTTCAACTCCACACTCTCTGAGGATATCAGCCTCGGAGGCGGCTCCTGTAGTTACCCTGACATCATCCAGCAGACCTGCCACCTTTTCAGCCTTTATCCTGCTCTCTTCTAAAAGCACAACCTCGGGGATCTTCTCTGAAAGACCCTGAGCCAGACTGATACCTGTAGCCGTGGCACCGTAGATGATCACTTTTTTTGGAAGTTTTGCATCGGGGTTGAGGAATGTGACGAACTCTGGTGTCGACTCCTTGGGCAGAAGAACGTAGACACGGTCATTTGGATTTATGGAGTCTTCGCCGTAGGGAATTATGACTTCACCATTCCTTCTTATAGCAACGACAAGGAACGGCCACGGGAAATCCTTTTCGGCGAGTTCTTCCAGTTTGATCCCGGAGAGTGGTGATCCCTCGGGCACATCGAAAGCCCTCAGGAGGATCTTCCCATCCGCGAAGTCCGCCACTTGGCGAGAACCGGGAGCTGTCATCACTTTGATAATTGCCTGTGAAGCAACCTCATCAGGGTTGATGATATCATCGACGTAGAAGTGATCAGGCCCGAACTTTTTTAGAACCTCATTAAGTGCTCTGTCCCTGACCCTGGCGATCCTTTTTTTCGCCCCGTAAGCTGCAGCCAGAGAGCAGATAGACAGATTGGAGAGGTCTGAGTTGGTTACCGCAACGATCATGTCAGCTTCAGCCACGCCCGCCTCTTCCAGTACGGCCGGATCAGAGGCGGTTCCCACGAGGACACGCACGTCCAATTTTTCGCTGATCTTGTCAGCAACGGCCTGTTTTTGCTCGATAACGTTCACTTCATGGCCCTGCTCTGAAAGATAGTGCGCGAGATTAGACCCTATAATACCCGCGCCGCAGATGACTAGTCGCATTTTCACAATCCCTGTCTATTCATTGTATTGCCGGAATCTTATGGATGGCAGGTTGATAGATGTCTAACTGTATCGCGATTCCGGCGATTTATGCAACATGACGATGAGGTCAATTTTGTGATCCTTCGTCAGGCTCTTTGCGTTCGGCAAGCTTCTTTTCCACAACACAGTAGATACCGCCCTCTCTCATTCCTGGCCTGAAACAGAGGTTGCAGGAGATGCAAGTTGCCCTGTGGGACGGATTATCACGCCAGATATTTACGAGGTCCGGCTCCCTTATGAGAGGTCTTGAAAGGGCAAACATGTCAGCATACCCCTCTTCCAGCAACCTCTCTATCAGAGAAAAGGATCTCAATCCGCCCACAAGAATAACCGGCACATTTACTTTTTCCTTTATCCTTATTGAGTAAACCGCATTGTAGCCTTCCCTGTCGAGGCTGTTTATTCTCTTCCTGACCGGAACTCCGTCACCGGAACCAGAAGTTCCGGCACTGACCTCAATAGCGTCAATTCCCAGTTCCTCCAACCGCACAGCTGATTCGACAGCATCATCGATCCTGATCCCACCCTCCAGGTTGTCCGAACCGGAGAGTTTTACGGTGAGAGGAAAATCATCACCAACGTCACCGCGGATCGCCGAAACAACTTCCTCCAAAAACCGGAACCGGTTCCGGGCCGATCCACCGTAGTTATCATCTCTTCTGTTTGTCATTGGAGAGAGAAACTGGTTTATGAGGTAACCATGGGCCCCGTGTAGTTGCACACCATCAAAGCCCGCCGCTTTTATTCTGGCGGCTGCCCCTGCAAAGTCCAGAACGGTACTTTTTATCTGTTCCGCCGACATCTTTTCCGGGATGCCTGAATAGAATGGGCTGGGCACCGGTGACGGCCCGAGAGGTGCATCCCCTGTTGCTCTCTGGGATGTCTGAGCGCCAGCGTGCATGAGTTGTGAAAAGATCCTTCCTCCCACCTTGTGAACTGCGTCGGCTACCTGGGCAAGAGACGGGACAAGGTGATCCGACCAGGCTCCCAACGTCCCGATCATCTGCTTTCCCCTTGGGTGAATGTATGTATATCCGGTGACTATAAGGCCCGTTCCACCCTCTGCCAGCTTCCTGTACAAAGCAGGCAGTTTTGGGGTGGGTTTACCGTCCTCTTCACACATTCCCTCCCACGTCGCGCTGCGTATAAACCGGTTGGGTACTATGATATTACCTATTTCAACAGGTTCAAAGGGCATGTTTTTCAAAATTTCCCCAAAAAAATTACACCCCTCGGTCTGACCATTAAACTGTCAAACTCAAGGGGGTAGGTGTGTTAAGCCGGAAATCGGCCACGTATCTATCATAATTTTGGCCAAATAACAACAAGTACTATTTGGTGGTTTTGGCCAAGATCCAAGGTCCAAGATCCCGGATCCAAGATCATCTTTATAAATTCATGGCCAGTATTAACATGAAATTGAATTCATTTTACATCGATCTTGGATTTTGGACCCTGGATCCTGGATCGACCAACAACTTGATTAATTATATTACGATACTCACCAGCAAGATTATTCCACGAAAGATAGCTCACATCCGGTGGCGTTAGAGCCCTCACAGATTCAGGATCCTGGATCATTTCCAGCAATCTGCGCGAAAGCTCGGCGCTTTCAGCGGCCGGGTCCTCGGGGTACGAGGGGAACCTGAAGCTATCCGGCAGGTACTCCATATATGCCAACCGGTCAGGGACCAGTGGCACACACCCTGCAGCCACCGCTTCGAGAAGCGCGACCCCCTGGAACTCATGGAGGGATGTGGAGATGACCACATCGCTTGTGGTGAGTATCCTCCTGTATTCAACCGCATCTTCCACAAAACCCCATGTATCGATATGTTTGGAAAGCTTGTCCTTTGCCTCTTCAAACACTTCCGGACACTCCCGGAATCGCTCCCCCAGGACATGGAGCCGGAAATTCCCATTGCGTCGGGAAACATCGTACAGGGCATCAAAAAATCGTTCCGGGGCCTTGTCATATTCCCACCTGTGGTTCCATACAATAGTGAGGGGCACGTCGGAAGAAGGCGAGTCGTGATCCGCATAACAGTGAGCTTCCAGAGGTACCGGTACCACAACGGAACGGCTCTTGAGTTCATCAACCACACCTGCCGGGATGAAGTCGGGAACCATATCAAGGAGTTTTTCCACTCCGTCAAGGAAGGAATCCCTGTTATATCTGGAGTTAAAGACGGCAATATCAGCGGCAAGTGCCGTATAGAGGTTGGTTATCATGTAATTCTGTCCCCCTTTCCGCTCGAAGCGTTCGGGGTAGGCAAACTGGTTCTCGTGGTAGTAAACGATAGATGGCAGGCTGGCAAGGCCAGGCGCCATTCCCTTCAGAGCGGAGAGATCGGTCATGGAAGTGGCAAGGAGGCAGTCGTAATTATCCGTCAGGACTTCCCGGGAACCGAGGGCCCATGACAGGGCGTTGCCGCGGTTTCTCCAGGCAAAGTTTCGGGGAGGCAGGGAGAGGACAGTCCAGGAGTGCTCCTTAAGGTGCTCAGCGAGCTGCTCCCTCCAACGCCTGTGACTTCCAGCATCATAGGCGGAAAGAAGGAGAATCCGCCTGCTCTGCGAATCAGCCATGGGTCCACTCCCGTGGGCTTCCCTTTCCGTGGTGAAAAACGAAACTGTATTTATCCTACAGCTACAAGGGCGCTCGCGTAATCAGGCTCCTGGGCGATTTCCGGAACCTGTTCAGTGTAGATTACCTTGCCGCCCTCGTCTATGACCACGATCGCTCTTGCCATCAGCCCTGCTATGGGTCCGTCGACTATTCTCACACCGTAGTTGTCACCGAAAGTCCTGTAGCGGAAGCACGAGAGGGTAGTAACGTTATCCAGACCCTCGGCGCCGCAGAATCTGGACTGGGCGAAGGGAAGGTCCTTTGAGATGCATAGAACATCGGTATTGTCCAGCCCCGCTGCTTCTTCGTTGAACCTCCTTACCGATGCCGCACAAACATCTGTGTCAAGGCTGGGAAATATGTTGAGCACCAGTTTTTTCCCGGCGTAATTTTCCAGGATCACGTCGGAAAGATCGCCCGCCGTCAGTTTAAAATCAGGCGCCTGTGCGCCCACTTCAGGCAGATCCCCCACTGTATTTATCGGATTTCCCTTCAGAGTAATTTGAGCCATCTTTAACCTCCTTACAAAAAGCTGTTCGCCTTCCCGAAATAGTACCTATTATCTACTATTATAATGATTGGTTCACATGCAAATCAGTTTGTGGTCCATAAATAATGAATGGATTCAGGTAAAAGCCCCTTCGCCTTCGCAACCCCCTTTTAGCTTCGCTTCAGGGCCTTTTACCGGAATCCTGGACGGATTAACATGCATCAGGCCGGGGTTTTGATGAATCACGAAGCGAAGCTGGCCCCACGCGCAGCCGAGTGATTACACCAAAGGCCCGGTCCTATGAATACATTTTAGCTGAATTTCACCAACTAATTTGGAAATAATCCGAAAAAAATGGCACCGGAAGGTGCCATTTCGATCATGGATGGCTCACGATTAATCCTCAAAGTCCCCTTCAGGTCCCTTGTCCGAATCAATGAGAGCAGCTTTGGCAGCAATCTTCTCTTCCGTCCACTGGGCAGGGTCCTCTATCCTTCCAACCTTGGATCCAAGGTCACAGGACCCCGCTGAAAGGATTGCATCCACAGCCAGGGGAGCTGTGTCAGCCGCGTTGAATACGTTGGTGAGCAGCTCAAATGTAAAGTCCTCTACCGCTCCGGCCATCCTGGCCCTTACCTTCTCTGATTGGCCCAACATGTGATTTTCAAAGGGCAGGTTCAACTTCTTGTAGTCTCCGCCCTTAAGACCGTTTTCCGTCGCATAGGCAACCATCTCTGCCCAGACCTCATCGGTCACACCGGCATCCGACACCTTCGCGAACTGCCCATCCTCGTCGAGGATGGCGTTACCGTAGTCGTTGACCTTAACCCCCCAGGTCAGCATCTGGAGAGCCGTGGCAACGTTTGCCTTTGTAGTTTTTGTCCCGGAGGCGATCTTTCTGAGCCGCTCGCTGCTGTTTCCCGAGGTCCCATGCTGTGCCCCGGAAATTTTGTACGGTTCCAGGGCACTGTGGATTTGTGTTGTGAGGTCTATCTGAATACCCGCATCTGATTCCTCTATCCCGTGAGTTGTACCGTTGTTCAAGGCTATCCAGTCAGGGAAGATATTGTGGGCATTTAAGCCCTGTACGAGGAAGAGGGCCTCTTCTTCGGTGGAAAGCCCTTCCTTGCCCTTTATCTCACCAACTTCCGTCTCCAGTCCGGCCCAGGTCGGCACGTAATCGGCGAGGGCTATGCTTGCCAGCAGGTTCTGGTCGTCAGGAAGGTGAGATGCGTCTATAGCTATGGAGGTTATACCGGCATCAAACATAGTCGGTATCTCAGCCCTTGCCCTGCTCACATCCTTGTCGCCTTTAATTCCGTAGTGGTCCGCATGGATGGCAACGGGTATCGTGATCCCCAGTTCATTGGTTATGGAGTCTACCACCCTTGCCAGGTTCCAGAAATTGATGGCGCAATAGGCATTGGCACCGCCTTCTGATTTGGCGATCTCCACGATTATGGCGGCGTTGGCCCGCTGGGCTGCTTTTAGCGCACCCCTGATGACAAATTGGTTGCGGCCGTTGGCAGCAATAGTCATGGCCCCTCCCCTGGCCACCATGGCCCTGTCAACAGCCTTGCCACTGACGATAAGAGCCCTGGAATTAGGAAACAGCTTGACAATGTTTGGCGGACGGCCAACAGAGAGTGCCTTCTCGAAATCTTTATTGGAAACGGTTGACATATTGTGGCCCCCTTATGCTAGTTGAAATCCGAAATTGGTGCTTTATTCCGTATCCCATAAACCCCATCTAGATTACACTTTTTGGTGGCACTAAATCAATATTGCAGCTAACAACTTTTACTTAATCGCCGCCTCAACAGCCCTCTCAATCCCGTCATCAGGCAGATCATAGTGAGTAACCATCCTGACCTGCTCATGGTCAATGGCAAGACTCAGTACACCAGCTTTTCGCAAGTGATCCACAAATGCGCCTGCCAGATCTCCACTTTCCGGTGGGTTTTTTTTCACCTGTTCTCCAAACCAGGATGGTTTTATGCTGAGCATGATTATGTTCGTCTCCGGTTTAACCGGGACTTCTATACCGCCGATCTGTGAAAAGCCGTCAGCAAGTGTCTGAGCTGCCTCGTGATCATTCTGGATCCGCTCAACCATTACTTCCAGAGCAACTATACCGGCTGCAGCGATGATACCCGCCTGTCTCATCCCGCCACCGAACATCTTTCTTACCCTTCTGGCCTCGGATATGAACTCTTTTGCACCAGCCAGGATAGAGCCCACAGGAGCACCGAGCCCCTTGGACAGGCAGAACATCACCGAGTCAAAGCCGGACACAGCATCTTTAACGGTGATATCCAGACTTTGGGCCGCGTTGAAGATCCTGGCGCCGTCAAGGTGCGCTGGGACACCGGCTTCTTTCGCAACATTCAGGATCTCCCTTGTCCTTTCAAGGGGCATCACCTTGCCGCCAGCCATGTTGTGGGTGTTTTCCAGGGCTACAAGTGCGGTCCTTGAAAGGTAATAGATATCCGGCCTGATGGCCCCCCTCACCTGCCCGGCAGTCATCAACCCGTCATCCGTACAGACGGGATGGGCAAGGAGACCGGAAAGCGCCGCCATTGCAGCCATCTCGTAATTGGAGATGTGGCTCCTCTCCTCCACAATCACCTCGCTGCCGGGCCTGCAATGAATGTGAAGGGCAGTCTGATTTCCCATCGTCCCGGTGGGCATGAGTATTGCCGCCTGCATGCCCAGTTTTTCAGCCGCCATCTCCTCAAGCCTGTTGACCGTGGGGTCCTCGCCGTACACATCGTCGCCCACTTCAGCCTGGACCATGGCGTTTCTCATGTCGGGCGTAGGCTTGGTTACGGTATCTGACCGCAGGTCAACTACCTGGTTTTTCCCCATCCTGACTCCTTTATCAGACAAGCAGCATCCGATCCTGGGAGAACTCTTCTCCTCTGACTGTGTAGAACCGTGCAATCAGGTCCTCCACGGTAAGGTTCCTCTTCTCCTCGCCTTCCACATCCAGTATTATTTTCGCCCTGTGCATCATAACCAGGCGGTTGCCCATACGCAGTGCCTGCTGCATGTTGTGGGTTACCATGAGCGTGGTAAGGTTCTGTTCACTAACTATCATCTCCGTCAGGTCCAGGATCTGGTTCGCTGTTTTCGGATCCAGGGCAGCTGTGTGTTCATCTAGAAGAAGTACCTCAGGTCGGACCATCACAGCCATAAGCATTGTGAGGGCCTGCCTCTGACCTCCCGAAAGGAGCCCCACTTTGTCTTTTAACCGGTCCTCCAGTCCCAGTTTGACATGTTGCAACTCTTCCCGGAAATGCTCACGATCCCTGCCCTTCACGCCCAGGCCGATCCCGTGGGCTTTTCCTCGCCTTGCTGCGAGGGCAAGGTTCTGTTCTATGGTGAGGGATGCGCACGTCCCGAGGAGGGGGTTCTGAAACACCCTGCCGATAAAGCCGGCCCGTTTGTGCTCGGGCCAGGCAGTAACGTCCTTTTCATCCACTGAAATTGATCCGGAGTCAGGAGGAAAGCAGCCGGCGAGACAGTTAAGGAGGGTAGATTTTCCGGCCCCGTTGGAGCCGATTATAGTTATGAAATCACCCTTTTTTACATCCAGAGAAACACCTTCCAGGGCCAGGATCTCATTGATGCTACCCCTGTGGAAATATTTTGTGATGTCGCCCATAGAGATCATCAGATTCTGAGCCTCTGCCTGACTTTCGGCAAGGTTAAAGCGGCCACTACCAGGAGAGCCGTGACCAAGTTAAGGTCACTGGGGGAAAAGGAGAATTTACCCAGCTTGAGCCCCAGGGCAAAAGCTATAGCAAGCCTGTAGATAATGGACCCCATGAGAGCAGCGATCACCGCCCTTTTAATGCTCCTGTCTCCGACCACTGTCTCACCTATGATCACCGATGCCAGGCCTGCCACGATAGTTCCGACTCCCATATTCACATCCGCAGCGCCCTGATTCTGGCAGATCATGGCGCCTGAAAGAGCTACCAGGGCATTCGAGAGCCCTACGCCGAAGATTATGACGTTGTGAGTATTGACTCCTTGGCTGGTTATCATCTGTTTGTTGTCCCCGGTTGCAAGAATTGCGAGGCCCACCTCTGTATGGAGGAACCACATCAGGAAGCCCACCGCCAGGAGGGATATACCTCCGAACAGAATAGGCGCTGCGATGGACGCCTCCATACCACGGGCATAAAAGGGGTCGAGAATAGTACTCTTTCCCAGAAGAGTCATATTCGGCCTTCCCATTATCCGTATATTTATTGAATAAAGGGCGATCATGGTGAGGATCGACGCAAGAAGATGCAGTATCTTGAACTTGGTATTGAGAATGCCGGTTACCATGCCGGCAACGAAACCCGCCGCGAGAGCCAGGAGGAGAGATATGTAAGGATCGATGCCTTTTGTAATGGCCACAGCACTCACAGCTGCGCCCAGGGGCAGGCTGCCGTCAACGGTCAGGTCCGGGAAATCAAGGATCCTGAAAGTCAGATAGACCCCAAGGACCATCAGGCCGTAGGCAAATCCCTGCTCCAATGCCCCCGAAAAGGCGTACCAGGTCATCTCTTGAGAAAGCCTCTAGTAACGATCGAGGGCGTTTTAAAGATAACGCCCCCCTGATTGACCGGACAGGTTGATAAATACCTGTTTACTCTATTATCTTGTCGGCTCTTTTACGTACTGAATCGGGCACGCTGATGCCCATATCAGCTGCTGATTTCAGGTTCAGGTACAATTTCAGATCCTTCAGGGTCTCAACCGGCATTGTCGCCGTGTCGGCTCCCCCCAGGACTCTTGCTGCCATTTCACCAGTCTGACGGCCCATCCTGTAATAGTCTATGGCCAGAGCCGCAACGGCCCCCCTGGGAACCGAATCCACATCGGCCGCAAAAAGAGGCAGGTCATTTTCCGCGGCGACCTTGGTTATGGCCTCAAATACAGAAACGACAGTGTTGTCAGTGGGGATGTAAATAGCCTCGACCCTGCCGACAAGACTTTTTGCCGCCTGAGTGACCCCGCTCGAGTTAGTAACAGTCGCCTCTTCGACAATAATGCCACGGGCAGAGGAGACCTCTTTTAAAACCTTTAATATGCTGATGGAATTTGACTCCCCGGAATTATAGATGATCCCCAGCTTTTTAATGCCAGGTATAAATTCCCTGATGAGATCCACCTGTCGGTCCACCGGGCTCATGTCAGTCATCCCTGAAATATTACCTCCTGGTTTCTCCAGGCTGTCCACCAGACCCGCTCCCACAGGATCAGTTACAGCAGTGATCAGGATAGGGATTTTCTTGATCACCTGGGCGCACGCCTGCGCTGTCGGGGTGGCAATCGCCAGCACAAGGTCAGGCTTCTCACCCAGTATCTGACGGGCGATCAGGTTGGCCGTAGAGATATTACCCTGAGCTATGTGGACATTGTATTTAACATCGTAACCCTTTTCCTTCAGGGTGTCCTGAAAACCATTCCTCACGGCATCCAGGGCTGGATGTTCTACTATTTGATTCACCGAAACCGTGTAGCTTTTTTGCCCAGGCTGCACTGCACAGCTTGCCGCCATCACCAGAACAAACGCCAATACCAGTAACTTTTTCACGTCAGACCTCCTTCGAATCTCTCGATTTGATGGATTTTATTATCTCTTCAGGCTCAAGTAGAAGATTATATCAATTGCGATTACAATTTTACAGGATGATTTATCATGACATAATAAAGGTATATCTTCAGTGGTGGACTAAATTTGCACATTTAGTCTGTGTATTCAAGCCAGGACGGATCACTGTCCCCACTTTACAACCAAACACCTCTGATATTTTATCGCCATTGGACTATTCTGGATGTTGACCCTGATCATCTGACAGCAGGGAAGGGCACAGGAAAATGCTGATTTATCTCGTTAGGCACGGTGAAGCTCTCAGCAGGGAAGAAAACCCGAAAAGACCTCTATCAGGGAAGGGGGTTCTTGAAGTCGAAGATCTGGCGGAATTTATCGCTGCCAATTTCAAAATGAGCGTCGGCTCTATTCACCACAGCGGCAAGGCAAGGGCATCCCAGACAGCATCTATCCTGTCCAGAGCTCTGGCACAGTCACCTGAGGTAATTCAGAGCGACGGACTCGATCCAATGGCTGATCCGGGTATCTGGTCTGAAAGGCTCTCAACTCAGGAGAGGGACACCATGCTGGTAGGGCACCTGCCGCATCTTTCCAGGCTTGCATCCCTGCTTCTTACCTGGAACCCTGAAGTTCAGCTTCTGGAATTCGACGTGGCTACGGCGGTATGTCTGGAAGGAGCCGCTGGAAACTGGCTGCTGAAATGGATGATCTCCCCTGGGGTCCTGAAACAGGGAGTCGTTCCTGGAAAGTAATACGGGACTGAGCTTACTCTGACCTCTAGTGTCCGCAGCCTCCCTCTCCGTGGACGTGGCCATGATCCAACTCTTCGGCTGTTGCCTCCCTAACGTCAACGATGGTGACATCAAAATTGAGTTGGATTCCAGCCAGAGGGTGATTGCCATCAACAGTAATATCATCACCGTCGATATTGACTACAGTAACTAGCATAACTCCGTTTTCGGTGGGGGCTTGAAACTGCATTCCCGCCTCGAGCTCGCTCTCGAGTCCAAAGACTTCTCTGTCTACAACCTGCGTCAGGGATTCATCCCTCTCACCGTAACCTTCCACGGGTGATACAGTAACCGCAAAAGAGTCTGCGGCAGACCTTCCCTCAAGACCGTTTTCAAGACCGGGTATAATATTGCCGGAACCATGCACGTAACTGAGCGGGCCGTGGTCTTTTGAAGAGTCGATCACATTACCCCCTTCGTCTTTCAAAGTGTATTCAATCGTAACTATCGTATCCTTCTTAACCTGCATTTGTGAGACCTCCTTGATTGAGTGTGAGGGGGCATTATAGGCATTTAATTCTATATTTCAAGGGAAACCACGCCTTTGCCCCAACAATGGCATGGATCAGCTTCCTTTTCCTTTGATCTAATTTTAACACGCTGTGATCCACATTCACCGGCAAAGATAATAATAAGTACCGCATGCTATCATTATATTAGCATTCCCTTGTATAGTTTGAATGCGTCTTCTTTTCGGCACAACTCTGAGCCGGGAGTCATGGCCGCCGCCGCACCGCAGGCTACTCCGAATTTTACTGCTTCTCTTGCCGGATGGTCCTGAGCCAGCTTCATCACGATCCCCGCCACCATGCTGTCTCCTGCTCCTATACTGCTGACAGTCTCAACACGGGGCCCGCTGATCAACTCAGGTCCGTCCTCGCCTACCAGTAAGGCACCCTCCGGGCCCAGTGAAACCACCAGGATCCGGCATTTAGCGTCACGCGCTACCCCGTATGCGGCTGATTCAATCTCCTCTAGTGTTGTCAGCTTCCTTCCAACCAGATGCTCAAGCTCATTCCTGTTTGGCTTTATCATGTAAATACCCGCACCTGGAAAAATTTTGAGCCCTACTCCTGATGTGTCAAGGATCATTTTGCTGCCTGACCTGCTGGCGATTTCCGCAACTCTTGAATAGAAATCATCAGGCACACCCTGGGGCAGGCTTCCGCTTGCCACAATATAGTCGGGTGCCGGCTTTGCGGATTCCACTTCGTCCAGAAGCATTTCCCATTCATCCCGGGAAACAGAGGGCCCTGGCATTCCAAACCGGAATTGATGGCTGGTTGACTCCTCATAAAGTGTCAGGTTTTCCCTTGTCTGTCCCTGTACAGCTATGGAGGTAGTCTCAATCCCCTCCTCCTCCAGGAGTTCAAGGAGCATTTTTCCCATTTCACCACCGGCAGCCGTGACGGCCCTCGAAGTGCCTCCCAGTTTCTTTATTGCCCGAGAAACGTTCAGACCCCCGCCACCTGGTTCGAAGCGAGGAGGTGTGCATCTGAGCTTTCTGTCCGGTTCTACGTTTGGGACAGATGCATACTTGTCAACTGCGGGGTTTATGGTAACTGTCATTATCCCTTTCAAATAGTGCCTCCTCATCCCTTTCTTTTGGGGGATTGTCTCCAAATGTTTTAGTCAACACATAATGAATGGGTTCCTGTTAATGGCCTTTCGGCTTCGCAACGCCTTCCGCGCTTCGCTTCAAAGCCTTTTACAGGAACCCTGGATGAATATATATCAGGCCGGGGTTTTGGTAAATCACGAAGCGAAGCTGGCCTCACGCGCAGCCGAGTGATTACACCATAAGCCCGGCCATATGAATAGAAATCCAACCACCTAATGTGGAGATTAACCGAAAAATCTTTATATGTCTTGTACGTGGCCTGTTCGGAGTGTTAAGTTTTCAGTGTACGCCAGGCTATAAAGGAGGCTCATTCATGTCCACCGGTTCCAGAAAGATTATCATCGCGGCTTTTATTGGTAATCTTCTCATCGGGATCACCAAATTCGGCGCCGCTCTTATCACTGGCAGCTCCGCCATGGTCTCCGAGGGCATCCATTCCATGGTGGACACCGGAAATCAGGTCCTGCTCCTTTACGGTCTCAAGAGGGCGCAGAAGCCGGCTGATGAAAATTTCCCCTTCGGCCACGGAAAGGAGATCTATTTCTGGAGTTTCATAGTTGCTATTCTCATCTTTGCTGCCGGTGCCGGAATATCCGCCTATGAGGGCGTACATCATCTGCTTCATCCCAGACCCATGGTAAAACCGTTTGTAAACTATATTGTCCTTGCCTTCGCCATGGTCTTTGAAGGCATTGCTTGGATGATGGCCAGGCGCGAGCTTGCCAGGTCCAAAGGCGACCTGAGTTATATCCAGGCCGTCAGGAGGGGTAAAAATCCCACCCTGTTTGTTGTTTTCTTTGAAGATTCCGCAGCAATGCTGGGTATCGCTGTTGCATTTACAGGGATCTTTCTGGGTCATATTACCGGGAAGAGCTACTACGACGGCGCTGCATCAATTGTGATCGCACTTATTCTGGCCGGAACCGCCATCTGGCTCGCATATGAGACAAAGAGCCTGTTGATTGGTGAAAGCGCTGAAAACGAGACTGTTGAGAACATCCGGAAGCTGGCGCTATCTTTTCCCGGCATACAATCGGTTAACGAGGTCCTGACCCTGCACATGGGCCCTGAATTTATCCTTGTTAACATGAGTGTAGACTTCGACGACAATATTCCTGCCGGGGATGTTGAAAGGATACTTGGAGAACTCGACAGGGAGATCAAGGCCGCCCATTCTGACGTAAAGCGTGTTTTCATCGAACCTGAGCCTGTGGACAAAACCATAGGCCGGCAAAAAACAGGGGAAGGACAATAGCAATGGACGACCAGAATATTATGAAGGTTCTTTCCCTTTTTGACTCAATGGAGGATTGCGAAAAGGCCATGTCTGAGTATTATCTGGCCTGCTCTACACTGACTGCCGATCACTATGAATTCTGTGTTGGTCTCTCCGAGGAGGAAAAAGATCATGTAACAGTTATTAAAAAAATAAAGCAGATCTTCCTAAAAATCCTGCCGGCTTTAATATTCTCGATCACTTTGATATTGCCACCCTGGAGGGATTCTGTTCCCGTGTCAAAAAAGAGACCGGAAAGATCGAAGGCGGCTCGGTCACGTTAAAACATGCACTTCAAGCAGCCGGTGAACTGGAAAGAACGCTCATAGAGACAAATTATTTCGAGATAATCACTTCTGAAAATAGGAAAAATCAGGAACTTGCGGAAAAGATAACCAGTGCCAACAACAGGCACCGAGGGAGTCTCCTGTCTAAAATAGCAGATATCAACCAGCAGGAAGATTAAAGTATCAAGGCAATGATATCATATTGATATCGCTACCTTAACTGACTCTTTGTTGTCCCTGTTTGTCCTACTCGAACACCACCATGTTCTTCCCGGCTTTTTTTGCCTTATACATCCTGGCATCTGCTTTAGCAAGAAGAGCGTCTGCAGATTCCCCATCCTTTTTGTAACATGCTCCACCAAAACTTGCAGTCATCCTTACCTTCTGGTCATCTACTATTTCTATCTTGCTGCTTTCAATTTCCTGACGGATTCTTTCAGCCACAACTTTGGCTGAAAGGCGGTCTACCTCCGGTAGGATGAGGAGGAACTCCTCACCTCCGTACCTGCCAACCACATCGTATTCCCTTATCCTGCACATTATCATGCCCACGATGGCCTTCAGGACCATATCGCCAGAGTAGTGTCCGTAAGTGTCATTAACATTTTTAAAGTCGTCAAGATCAACCAGGATCACTGCAAACTCCTTGCCCACCCTTCGACACCTCTGGATCTCCCTTGTGAGAAATTCATTCATGAACCTTCTGTTGTAAATGCTCGTCAACGGGTCGGTTGTTGCCAGCATCACCTCTTCAGTGATGTCCCTCATGATAAGCTGTATGCGGCCGATCTCGTTTATCCTGTCCATGGGAAGGTAGAATCCTGAAAATTCAAAAACCGCTCCGTCTTTCTTATATCTCACATCTTCGATCTTCCCCTGTTTTCTGAGTGAACTGCAGATGTCCTTCCATCTCTCGGCTGGCACCAGTTGCGTTACCGACCTGTCGATAATACCCTCACCAAAACGGTTGATCACCTTGTCATTACACCACAGGATCAGCTGGTCATCCCCTGTGTCCACAAGCTCCATCAGCATTTCTGGAAGAAGGTTGAGCACTTCCTTTGTGTACGTCAGTTTCCGCTCGAGAAAGTCACTGTAGTCGCCTTCCAGATTCCTTACAAGATCCCTGTTCGTTATGATCCCTGCAGCTATTCCCTTCTCATCACAGAGAACTACCCGCTTGATGCCTTTTGAGTTCTGGATCTTGACAATGTCTACAAGCTTCGTGTCCATTTTCACGCACTCTACAGGGCTTGTCATATGAAGTCCGACTTTGTCGCCTAAGGAAACTCTCTTGTTAGCCAGCCTCAAGATATCTTTTTCCGTAACAATGCCCACCGGTTTGCCCTTTTGAATAACAGGAATAGCGCTTACATTTTCCGTGATCATTTTTTCAAGGACACTCTTTACCGATTCATCCGGTAACGCACTTATTAGAACTCTGACCCTGTCCTGTATGTGTTTAGCCTTGATATTCGTTCTGTAAAATTCCTCCTCAACGTGAATGAGGAGGTCCTGCTGCGTTACGAGACCGAGAAACATGCCTGTTTCGTCCACGACCACAAGTCTGCGGATATTGTTCTCCAGCATCAGATCCAAGGCATAGCCTATTGTCCTGTCACCCATGGCCGTGATCAGTGCTTTCCTGGCAAATTCCTTTGCCGGCTCATCCAGGTCTGTGCCATCATAAAGCAGTTTTACTGCGTCCCTTTCCGTCAAGATACCAACAGACTGCTTTCCTCCATCAAGGACTACAACAGCACCCTTATTGTTCTTATGCATGCTCGCTAAAAGCTCTCCAACCGTAGCATCTTCTGATATCCCGGCATTTTCTGACACGGCGATATCACACAAGAGGACAGCAGCTCTGTCAATCATTGTTCACTCCTTAAAAGCATCAGCAAGGATTCTACCTGGAAAACTTTTCCAAGCAATTGACTTTATTCAGCTCTTCGTTTGAGAGGGCGCAGCGGTTTGATGATTGTGTATTGGAGCCCCTCCCCTGAACTACTATTTTTACTAACTCCCGGCCCGTTGGTCAACTCTCACTTTTCTCTTCGATGTTCTGTCAATGTTGAACTCAACTCTGTATTATGGTGCAGCTATATCCTATACTTGAAAAATCAAAACTGCGAACCAGTGAAATTATGGAGGTCAGACTCTATGTTTACTGAACAGAGGCAACACTCACGTGCCCCGATACATGTTGAGGTTCAGTATGGTGCAGTTACGGAGGATGTTACCGAATACATACTGAACGTCAGCCGCGGTGGCATCTTTATTGAAACATTTTCGCCTGGTGATCCTGATACTCTCTTAAAGTTAAGCTGCTACCTGCCTGATTCAGGCCACACCTTTGAGGTTTCAGGAAGGATCGCCTGGAGCAGAATGGATGCAACCGCTGAGGGTCCACCTGGAATGGGGATCGAGTTCGTTGACATCAGCGACCACGACGCGAACATGCTGGAGGATCTCGTAAACAGTGTGCTCACACTGGACTGATATTCCAACGATACAACGATACAACAATCCAACCCTGGAACCAGAATGACCAAGGAACACCATTCTCACGTATGTCCCTGGTGGGCAGCTTACTTCTTCGATAATCCCCTGAGGAAATTGATCCATAATACAACCAGGATCCTGGGCCCATATCTCGGTCCGGGCATGAAAGCCATTGATATCGGGTGCGGTATGGGGTTTTTCTCCATCGGGATGGCCAGCCTTGTTGGAGAAAAGGGCACTGTCTATGCCCTGGACATCCAGGAAAAGATGCTCGAGATCGCATCGAAAAGAGCTACACGAACAGGTTTAGACTCGAGAATTACCTTCAGACTGACTGAACCTGACAGTCTGGGCCCAGACAGACTGGGAATTGAAAGTATGGTTGATTTTGTCCTGGCCTTCTGGGTGGTCCATGAAGTTCCGGACCAGGACAGGCTCTTTTCTGAAATACAGGAGATACTCAAGCCTGGTGGCAGTTTTCTGATGACGGAGCCTTCTTTTCACGTCAAACGAGATCAGGTTGGAAGGAGTATAGAAAAGGCTGCGTCGGCGGGGCTTATACTGGAATCAAGACCATGTATCAGGCTGTGTAATTCTGCATTGTTCGTGAAAAAATAGACTGCAAAACAGTTTAAGGCTTTTCACCACAGAGAACACAGAGGTTTTTGTGGGGTCAATTCAACAGCTAATATCAATTAAAGAGTGCGTCATCAATATTCGTTATTGATAAGTAAGTATTCACTAGAATATATAAGTTGAGCTAAGTGTTTTTTAATATTTTATCAAAACCCAAACAAAGCTTT
>Ga0255053_10000341_pt1 | contig 25744 bp, 45 predicted proteins | sample JV7_2_22_MG_FD_188635 | JGI IMG/M metagenome (GOLD analysis project Ga0255053, IMG submission 188635) | Seawater microbial communities from Jervis Inlet, British Columbia, Canada - JV7_2_22 | ecosystem: Environmental > Aquatic > Marine > Inlet | place: Canada: British Columbia | collected... | reverse complement strand
GAAGCCCGTCGTCCGCGAGTGCTTTCGGGACGGTCATGGGTTTTCTCCGGTGCTCTCTCAGGCGCCCAGGGAGACACGAAGCTAGTCCGTCGAAGGAACCCCGTCAACTACTTTCGACGCACTTTTCGATACCTCATCGCGACACATGCGCGACGTTCTTTCAAGTCGCAGAATGGCTTCGCGGGTGGTCGTAACTACAGTGGATTCGTCACCCCGAACCCGGCGCGCGCGGCAGTCCTACAAGAGACCTGAGAGACCGACAAGGCCGACGCGGCGCGCAGCGTTCGCCCTCGCGCGCCGGGCCCGGGGCGACCGTTCAGGACTACCAGCCGCGGGTGAGATCGCGCAGCCGTCGTGGCTCTCGGCCCTGGCGCTCCATGCGTCGGCGCAGTCGAGACACCTGTTTCTTGAGCCACCGCTTCGCGCGGCGCCCCGTCATCTCGTCGGCGCGTTCGACCTTCACGTCCGCGCCTTGGCTTCGGCGTAGAGGGCGCGGGCCTGCCTCTTGGGGAGCAGGTACGAGAAGGCGTTGAGGAAGGCGAGCGGCGGGATGTTCCGCGCGTCGGCGCTCAGCTCTTTGCGTGCCGCGCCGCGGAGCCCGACGCCTGTCAGCGCCTGCATGAACGTCAGGTCGTAGCTCTTGCCGGCGAAGCGGATGAGGATGGCCTTCTCGCTCCCGTCGCTCATCTTGTGCCGGTCGGCCTTGGCGATCTCCTGCGCGGCCCAGGGGGTACGCCCGGATTGCTTGTCGAAGAGGACGAGGGAGCCCTTGCGGACGCCGCCCTTCACCTGTCCCGAGGATGCGTCGAAGTGGCCGAGCTTCATGCGTCGGGGACCGTAGTGGTTCACCACGGTGCTCGGGGGCTTTAGGCCGGGTGCCGCGAGCTTCTTGATGTGGCCGAAGGCGCGCTGGAACTCGCTGGCCGTGATGCCCTGCGCCCGCGCCTGCTTCATCGCACGCCCGATGTCGACGAGGTGGGCTCCGACACCGTCGCCGCTGTCCCAGGTGCCACCGCGGGTCACCATGATGATCGCGTCGGGCCTGGAGCCGGGGATGATTTCGGCTGGGTCGATGCCGGGAGGGACGGCCTGGAAGACCCAGTCGTCCTGGTGCCCGTCCTCGTCGGCGATCGAGACGAAGCCCTTGCGGATCTTCCGCGCCTTCCGCAGTGCGCCCCCGCGCCCCGGGTTGGCCTTGAGCCCCTTCATGTGTCCGAACGCGCGCTTGACGTGCTCGGCCTTGACGCCCTCTTCCTTGGCGATGCGCCCGAACTGGTGGGGCTTCGGGAACTCCAGCACGCCGGAGCCGCGGTCGACGGCGATTCGGCCCTTGAAGACGGGCTGGCCGCCCTTGTACTCCTCGGCGCGGAGGTTCCGGTAGACGAGGAGCCCCTTGCGGGCGGTCATCCCCTTGGGGGGGGACGTGCGGGTGGTTCGACGGCGGGCTCGGCCCCGACTGGTCCGCCTCCGGCTCGTGCGTCGCTTCCTAGCGCTGGCAGCCATGGCCCCGAGCTTACCCGACGAGCAAAATCAGTGCGAGTCGACCGAAAAAGACGCCGGGCTGTCAGATATGTGACAGCCCGGCGTCTTAGGGCCTGAAGTCGCAGAATCGATGGATCTAGGAGCGATTCTGCGACTGGCGCCCGCTATGCCGGTGAGCGGACCGTTCCTGGACAAAAAAATGAAAAAAGAAGCGTCAGATCATCGGGGGGTCTGCGTCTTAGGGCCGCAAGTCGCAGAAACGCCGGATCACAGCGTCGTTGGGCAGTCGTCACCGAGGCGCAGGGCGTAGCCGACTGCGCGGTCCGCGGCGCGGAAGGGGACGCAGATCCCGAGGGTTGTCCACTCGCGCCCGGTGCCCTTGTCCTTGTTGAAGGCGCGCCGCTCCGGGTGTCGTCTCGTCCACCACGGGAGGTGCGTGCGGATCGCCGCGACCCGAAGGAGATAGACGGGATGCCCCGTCTGCTTCGCGCCCGTGATGACGTGGTAGAGGATCCACTCAGCCTCCGCGGTGAGCGCCCACCCTTCCCTTCCGCTCGCCTCGTTGCTGCAGGTCTCCATGAAGAAGTTGCCCGTCTTCCAACCCTTCTGGTCGTGCTTGTAGTCGATGGTGGTGACGGTGCCGTCGGGGCGGGTGATGAAGCGGTCGATGCCTCGTCGGTCCTCTTCGCGGTCAGCCACGCGGACGTCGTACTCGCGGGACAGCCAGCGATCGACGACGGGGGACCATCGCCGCTCGACCTCCAGGCTTTCGTGGAAGTCGTGGGAGCGCATCGCCTACTCGGCGGCGCGGCTGAATGCCGTGGACTCGGCGCCCCAGGCGGTCCATCCGGAGCGTTCCTCGCGCGCGAACATCTCCAGCTTGCTGCCGGGGCAGAGGGACTCCACCAGCCCGTAGAACGCCTCCGGCTTGCGGCTGTGCTCTCGCCGGATCTCGCTGATGAAGGTGCTCTGGTTCGACAGGGTCACCGTGGGCTTGCCCCGGACGGCCAGGATGCAGTGCTCGGTCACGTTGCGGAGCCAGTGGCCGACGCCGATGTGCTGCTTCTCCCAGGTGAGGATGGTCTTGGGCTCGAACCCCCACGCTTCGATGCAAGCGTAGGCTTCGCGCATGAAGGCGTTGGTGGTCCAGAGCCACAGGATGCAGTCGTCGTGAGCCAGGTCGAGGACCGGCAGCGCGCAAATCTCCTCGACGCTCATGTCGGCGTAGTCGACGAGGCCGCGGACCTTCGAGGTCGACTTGTCGACGTTCTGCTCGTAGCGCCAGGGAGGATCGAGTGCGATCACGCGGAACGGACCCTGGGGCGGGGGCTGGGGCTCACGCTTGATCTTGTTGGTGATCTTGGCCTTCTTCTTGCGCTTCAGCTCACGGTTGGCATCGGCGAGGGTGACGCGTCCTTCTGCCACCTGGCTGAAGAGCTTCGGGCTCCTCTTGCGGAGCGCGGTGACGCGCCCGATGGTCGCGCTCGACGTACCCGACGCGGCCGCGAGGCGCTCTCTGGTGCGCTCCTGCTCCAGTCCGGTATCTGGAGATACCGGACTGGTGAGGTGCCCCTTCGCCTCGCGACGCGCCTTCGCGGCCTTGCCTCGCGCCTTGTTCGCCTTCGCCTCCCGCTGCGCCTGGCTTTCGTGCCAGTCATCGTCGGCTTCGGCGAGGGTGAGGAAGATGGCGGCGCGCTGACCCGGGGACAGGTCGCGCCGCTGCGCGTTGATGTCCCAGACGAACTGGAACGGCGACCCGTCGTCGTCCCACTGGACGATCCGCGGTTTCACCTTGGCTATCCGGCACGCCTCCCACCGGTTGCGCCCATCCAGGATGCGCCCCTTGAGCATCACGATGGGGTGGCGTTGTCCGTTGGTCCGGATGCTCTCGGCGAGCGCGGCCAGCCGCTCCTCGTTGAACATCGGGAACAGCCCAGCTGCGGGGTGGTCTTTGCGCTTCGCCACACGTCCTCCGAAACGACGAGCCTATCGAACAAGCGCCTGGCTGTCTACGTCTACTGTCAGACAGCTCACGCCTTCATGCCAAGCGAAAGCCCGTACCGTCGTCGGAGGAAGGTGTCGATCTCGCGCACCGACTTCTTTCCCATGTTCCGCCATGTCATCAGGTCGTCGACAGTCAGCCGCACAAGATCCCCGAGGTGTGCGAGCGGGGGAATGCTCTTGGGACGGGCGGCGTCAGGGTACGTCGTGGTGAGTAAGAGGTTGCTCGGTCGCGCCGGCAGGTCTGTGTAGAGCCCGTCGAGCGCGTCGATTCGGAGTCGGAGGAGCCGGCGCTGCACCTTGGGATCGAACTCGACGGGGTCTTTGCGCCAGGCCCGAGGGTAGTGGCAGGAGGCGGGGTCCTTCATGCGTCCTCCCACAGCTCTTCGTCATCAGCGACGGAGTCGTCGAGGAAGTCGCTCCAGACCAGCGCGGCGACGTGGGTGCCGAGCTGGCTCAGCGCCGGGTTCGGCATCATTGCCTCGTAGGACAGCCATTCGATGCCGGTGTGCCCTTGGGCGCGCGCGGCCAGGGCACTGCGAAGGAGGAGCTTCGTGTCGCCCTTGGCGCACACGTCACAGCTCCTCGACGTCGTAGGCGCCGGGGTAGACCTCGGCCAGCTCCGCGAGCAGCCGGTGCGAGTCCTGACGAGCGCCTTCCGCGGCCATCTGCCACCGGCGCTGGGTACGCTGGCGCTGCTTGTAGTCGAACTCGGTCAGGGGATCGGTCGACCAGTACCCCGCGGCGACGTCACCGGCAGCACGGGCGGACTTGACGCTTGCGACAGCGCGGTCGGCGAGCGTCTGGGCAGCGTAGAACCTGTCGTCACGGTGACGGTCGAGCAGCGCGCAGACGGCCTGAAGGAGCGCGAGGGCTCCCTCCAGGTCGTCCTCGGATACCAGGACGTGAGCGCTGGTCGAGGCGCGGTCGTCGATGCGAGCGACGCGGGCCAGGGCTTCTCGGGCTTGGTAGGCGGCAACGACGATGCTGCGGCTGATGTCCTCAGGGCGAGGCTCGGCCATCGTCGCGATCCGCGCCCTCTTCTGGGGCGCTCCCATCACGCCACCCGTCGAAGACGGAACCTTGGCTTGGTCTCCAGCTCGTAGGGCTGGACGACGAAGAAGTCAGCCTTGCTCTTGCCGATCGCGAAGACCCGGCGAGGGTTGTCGGGGTCGATGCCGCAGACGAACCTGCCGCTCACCACGGAGATGCCGGCCTTCGCCACGGCCTCCAGCCAATCGGCCTGGAGCGGCACGGAGAAGTGGTCGTGCTCGCCGACCGCGACGAGGATCCCCTCCTCCATGTCGTGGTTCGGCAGGAATGAGGTCGCCTCGTCGAGGTCGGCCTTCGACCACTTCGGGCGGTAGCGCGTCTTGCGCAGCGCCTTACGCGCCGCCTTGAACGCCTCGGCGAACTCCTTGTCGCGCTTGCGCCGCGTCTCGTCCATGGCCGCCGCCACGAGCTTGTTCGTCTCGTAGCGGACGTAGACGTTCTTCCACGCGCCCAGGTCGGGGGTCGGCCCGGGCTGGTTGAGGAAGGTGGGGATGCCGTGCTGGACGAGTGCGACGAGCGCCGCGCACCCGGAGGTGGTCACCTGGCGCTTGCTCAGTCGCGCCATCGCGGCGTAGCGCAGCGCCTGTGTCTCGATGTCCTCGCACCCGGTCGACGTGACGCTCCCGTCATCGTGAAAGGTGATGGTGTGGCTCTCGTGGCTCTCTGCACACGTGACCGTCGTTTGTCGCGGTCGATTCTTTTTTCCCATGGTGTCATTCCTCTTCGTCGGTGGTGGAGTCGTTGGGACGCACGCGGATGACGCGGGCCCAGTCCGGAACGTCGTTGATCATGCTGGAGTCGCCGACCGCGCAGACGATCATGCGAACGCCCTTCGGTGGCGCCTCGGGCCAGCCGGTCTCGCAGTCGGTGATGACCACGAGGACGTCGGGCCGCGGCCGGACGTGAGTCATCGCGTACTCGATGCCGGCGCACATGTTGGTGCCGCCGCGCCCGAGCATCTCGATGGACTTGCCGTCGCGTACGGTTTGGATGCCGCCGTGGACCTCGGCGTCGGTCGCCAGGAACGCGACTCGCGCCCCGAGCGCCAAGCAGAGGTCTTCGACGGTGCCGCGGACGAGGGCGAGGTCGTGGTTCTCGCTCATCGAGCCGCTCGTGTCGCCGACGACACAGACGGTCGGGATCGGCCGCCGCATGCTCGGTTGGATGATGTCGGGCGTGGCGGACGCCCGGCGTGACGGCCGCTTGTAGGAGTGCAGCACCATGCCGGAGACGTCGTTGACGGCCCAGCGCAGGCCGCCGGCAAGCTCGTGTTCCCACGGGATGCGCTGCGGCTTGAGGAGAGCGTCGGCCCAGGCTTTCCAGCCCGCCGCCACGTGGCCACGTCCTCGGGCGTGCTCGTCGCGGATTGCCTCTGCGGTCAGCCGCTGGACGTCGTGCCAGTCAGCGTCGCTGACCCCCTCCTGCTCGGCCCCTTTGCCCGTGCCGGGGTCGCCGTGCTCCCACGGCATCTGCACGCCGTGCGCAGCGCTTCCGCACTCGTCGCCGTGGGTGTGGAGCTTGGGCTTGCCGCTGCCCTCGCCATGGTCGCCGGGCTCACCTGCATCGCCTTCGCCTTCGCCCCCGCCCCCGCTTCCCGGCAGCAGGCCGCAGGAGGGCCCGGCGCAGACCCGGATGTTGTCCATGATGTGGGCGTAGTAGATCTCCCACAGCTGGTTGTCTTCGCAGCCGAGCTTCCACGGGTACCACGGGCCGCGCTCGCCCTCGGGGTGGGCGAGCGTCTCCGGGTCCTTCGGCTCGGGCAGCGAGGGGAAGTCCTTGCGCTCGGCGATCTCGTCGCGGAGGTCGTCGTTGATCTCCGCGTCCATCGCGATGTTGGCGATCTGGAACGTCTGCCGCGTGATGCCGAGCGAGCGAGCCCGCAGGTGATGTTCTCGCAGCTTGTGGCCCAGCTCGTGGAGCAGGACGACGGAGATCTCCTCGATGCTGTACTGCTGGACCCACTTCGCGTTGTAGTAGAGCCGGGCGTACTGATCGACGGACATCGACGGGCACGTCTCGGACTCGACGAGCACGAGCGAGAAGATCGCGTGGCTGAAGTAAGGCCGGAGAAATGACACCTTGGCGCGGGCTGCGCGAACGATGTCCTCGGCCACCTTGTTTGGTGCGTTCCGGGGCATGGTTTTCCTTGCTTAGTTGGGGCCGTATTCGGAGTTGGGGCCGAGGGGCGGGAGGTCTTCGGGGGCGGCGCCTGGGTCGGTCTCGTCGACGACGACGGGCATCTCAACGGGGCAGCGCGACTCGCACGTCCGGCAGACGATCTCGAAGAGGTGGTGCTGGCAGTGGTTCGGCACCACGAAGACCGCGGGGCCGCGGCGCCCGGTGGGCCGCATGTGGGTGGTGGTCGAGGCTTCGCCGACGAGCGCGCCGTCACGGAACTCGCCGCAGAACTCGCAGACGACCGCCTGGTCGGGTGAGGCATGGGTGTCGCCCATCAGCTCGTTGTTCCAGTTGCGGAGCTGGCCCCACGCGGCGCTGGCGATGCTATCGGTGCAGCGCGGGGCGTCGCAGAGAAAACGGGCGATGTCCGCAAGCCGGACGTGGACCTCATCCACGGGACAGCCTCGGTAGGCCGCGGCGAGCTGCGCGTAGTGTGCGCTACGTCCCTTCCCCCAGGAGGAGGGAAGGGAGGGCAGCGCGAGGCACGGTCGGTCGGGGGTCGTCATATGGGGATCATACCGCCGTCGAGAAGTCGATGTTGGCGGCCTCCAGGAGGGGCAGAATGTCCTCGACCTCGGGCGGGAGTGCCCGGTCGACTTCGGGCGGCATGTTCGTCGCGAGGGTGCGCGCCGCGGGGATGGCGATGTCGCCCTGGCTCTTGAGGATGCGGCCGAGCACCTTCCACGCGGAGTAGTAGCGAGCGATGCGCTCCTTCTTCTTCTTGGAGCGGTCGAGCGCCGCGCCGGCCACGGAGTCGAGCGTCGCCATCGTCTGGTCCTGGCGCTTCGGGAGCGGGGTGGCCATCGGGTGCGCCAGGTACTCCTCGGGGTCTTTCAGGTCCAGGTTGACGAACCACTTGCTGAACTCGATCTGCCCCGGCTCACCGACGCAGCCGGCGACGAGCAGGCGGGCGACCTCGCTCTTGGGCCCGTGGCCCGCGGAGTCGGCCGCGGCGAGCAGGTCGGCGGTCATCGTCCAGGTGCGCGGGCTCTTCCACGCTCGCCCCTGCTCGGTCGCGCTCTGGGGCATGTCGTAGAGCAGCTCGCCGCGGCGGCGGATGAAGGCGGCGACGACGCCGCGCTTGGCCGCGATGCCCTCGCGCCAGTTGCTGCGGAGCCGCGCGATGGGCGGAGGCGGGAACCCGGCGACCATGCCGTCGGCCCAGGCCTCGACCTCGACCGGCCACTTCATGTGGACCCAGCGGTTGGCGATGGCGCTCGTCAGGTCGTAGGCGCCGGTGCTGATCTCGGGAGGGTTGCCTGCTGCGACGTGCGACGTCTGCTCGGGGAGCTTCTCGTCGCCGGCCCAGCCGCCATGGACGACACGGAGCGCACTGCTCTGCGTGGTCGGCGGCGCGGTGTTGAACTCGTCCCAGAACACGATGCCGTGTTGCTTCGCCTTCAGCTCGTAGGCCCAGCGTGGCGGGTGGAGCTTCACGCCGGTGTCTGTGATCTGCGGCAGCCCTCCCTGGTCGCTCGGCTCGCGGATGGAGAGGATGACTGTCCAGAGCGGTTCGTCGAGTGCTTCGGCGAACTGCTCCAGGGTTGCGGTCTTGCCGGTACCCGGACCGCCCCAGAGGAAGAGAGGCTTCCTGGCCTGGATGCAAACCTGGGCGGCGATGACGTTGGGAGCTGCCATTCAGAATATCCTTTTTTCGGAGTGCGGCGCCGTGTGGGGCGCTTCGAGTGCGTCGAAGGTAACGTAGTCAGTCAAGGTCATGTGTCAAGAGCACTTCGGGCACGTTGCGCCGTCGCTTTCGCACCACCTTGCCGCCCAGTACGCGGGCCGCCTCGCCCAGCGACGCCAGCGCGGCGACGTTCGCGGCCTTGTGCCGGCGCTCCGGCATCAGCGTCGCTCGGTAGCTCGTCTCGCGCCCTTCGGCGTCGAGCACCACGACCTCGGTCTCTTCGTCCACTCTCATCTACCTCTCCTCCTGCCAGCGGCACCAGCCGAGTCCGAGCCGCACGGCGTGCGCGACCTCCCGGCAGAACTGTGTCTCGCCCGTCGTTCCTCGGAACCGGTGCTCGATGATCTTCAGCTTGAAGTTGCGCGAGCGCGCGCCGAGGGTGCGGTGCGCGGTGATGATGACGTCGAGCCCGACGACGTGTCGCGTCGTCCACTTCGCGGCGACGGTCACGCCGGGCGTTGGCCTGCCGAGCTTGGCGGCGGCGCGACGCGCCTTCTCGCGCGGGAGCCAGACTGTCGCCTTCCCTTCCCAGCGCTCGGACCGCGTGTACATCGCGTTCGCGTAGAGCGTGCGGAGCGCGGCCACGTCGGCGCGGCGCAGGCGCTTCGGCTGGTACTCCTCCGAGCGCTCGATAGCGGCCTCTGCGTCGGGGTGGATCACGGCGTCTTCCCCCGTCCCGAGAGCCGGAGCATCGCGTTGATCTGCCGCCGCTTCTTCTGGCTGCGCACCGCATCGGCGATGAGCTTCGGCGGGAGCTTCGCGTTGAGCGCGCGGACCATCCACGAGGGGGCGTAGTGCAGGTTGACCGTGGTGCCGCTGCTGTTGCCGCCGACGCTGTCCCCGATAGTGAGGAAGCCGCTCGCAGCGACGCCGAGCTTCACCAGGCCCATCATCTCCTTCAGCCCAATGCGGCTCTTGCCTCGGAGCCGCTGCTTGACGCTGCGCCGCACGGGTCGTTTCCGCGTCTTGGGGATGACGGGGAACTCCGCGTCGAGCGCCGTGCGCGCCTTGCGGAGCGACCTGAGCATGGCCCTGCGGGCGTTGTTACGCGCGACCCGCCCCTGCTCGGGCTTGCACCGCTTGAGCGCCGCGTCGGCCTCCCAGAGGGCGTCTTCGAGCTTGCTCACCGTGCCTCCGCCGCCTTCTCCTCGGCATGGATTTTCTGCATAGCCTTGAACAAGTGGACGGTGCGGTCGCCCTCGATTTCACCGAGGGTCAGCGCGAGCTTGGTGACGAAGCCTTTGGGCCAGCCGTCGCGCTCGTAGGTGAGCCCCTCGGGCCACCAGATGACGCCGTCGCCATCTTCGCAGTTGTAGTCGGGGAACGCCCGCCTCACGCGGCGCACGTAGACCTTCAGTGCCACCCGGCGGTAGAGCGCCTCGGCGTCCTGGCGGACGAGCAGGGTCGGCTCCCACGTCGCGCTTCCGTCGACGTCGTCCTCCTCCCCACTCTCATGCCCGCGTGCGGCGACCCACGCCTTGCTCAGGCCGTCGACCATTGCCCGGCACGCGTCGGTGTCGAGGTCGCCGTTGCTCTCCGCGACGAGCGCGTTGCGCGCCATGTCGAGCAGCGCCTCGGTCTCGGGCACGTCGCCCTGGTAGAAAAATGATGCGAGCATTCTGTTCCTCCGGGGGCGTGTGGGCCCCATCGTCAGGGTTAGAAAAGCGACCGGTCAAGTAAGTGCGATAGCGGGTTGCAAAGGTTGGTTGATAACCGCCAAAGCTCCGGCCCGGTCACTGAGAAAAGTAAGTCGAAGGTAGGGCCCGGTCAAGGGGGATGTTGCAGGGGAATGCAGATCCTATTAGCCCAGGTCCCGCGTGGGGCTGCTGCCGAAGCAGCGGGAACAATCCGGCCTTTCTAGTAGCACCGGGGGTTTGTTTAGTGTGGTAACCCTGTAACCACGGCCCGAGCCCTACCTTCTGAGTCTGTGTCGTGCGCTCACTCCCGCGCGAAGTCGGCCATCACACGCGGTGCGGCCGTGTTGAATCCAACGACGTCGAGCATGCCCGAGTCGCTGGGGTCTGCGATGGTGAAGTCCGTCGCGGTCATGCCGACCACGATGAGCTTGGCGTTGCGGCCAGTCGCCTGGCGGTAGCGCCGCAGCGCCTGGTGCGGGTGGATGTTCCCAACCCAGGTCTCGTTGTCCGTGTAGACGACGAAGGTGTCGACGAGGATCTTGTTCTCCAGCGCGAAGCGCATGGGGAGCGAGCAGTCGGTCCCGCCGAAGGGCAGGTTCGACACGCGGTTCACCACGTCGTCGAGGCGCATCTGGGGGGTGATGGGGAGGGCCGTGATGCCGTCCAGGTGGCCGCTCCGGCCGCGGCCCCAGTTGGGCTCTCCCGCCGACGCCGAGGACGCGAACGCTGCGACCATGTAGTCCGGCTCGGTGCGTGCCGTGACCATCGCCATGGCTGCCGACGCGACGCGCGGCGTGATGGGCATGCCGGCGATCGTCTGCCAGTCCATCGAGCCCGACACGTCGAGCGCGAGCATGGTGTTCTTGCCCGAGGGCACCACCGACTCGAAGGACAGGTAGAACGCGTCGTTGAGCGCGTCGCAGACCTTCGCCACGGGCGTCCAGGTGAGGCTGCCCCGCATGCCCTTGCCGCTCTCGTAGGTCTTGAGCGCGACGAGGAGGGAGAGCGGGTGGACCCGCGCCTTCTTGAGCCGCGTCTCGTCGAGCAGGCGCTCGGAGACGAGCTTGGCCGCCTCGCTGAGCGGCTTGACCAGCTCCATGGACGTCATGCGCCCGAGGTTGCGGATCATCGCCGTCATCGGCATGCGGTCGAGCAGCGCCTCCCACACGACGGCGTGGGGGAGCATCTCGGACGGGAGCATCTCCCAGCTGAGGTTGTACTCGCGGACGAGGCGCGCGGCCTCGTGCTTGTCGGTGCAGGACTGCGCCCGAGCGAAGCCCTCGATGAGCCGCGGCAGGACGGTCGCGTTGACCGAGGGGTAGACCACCTCGGCCTGGCCCGTGCGGGTCACCTTGCGCTCGTCGAACGAGGCGCGCACTGCCCAGCGGAGCAGGCCGTTGACGGCCTTGTCGTCCGTCTTGGCGTGCGCCAGGCGCAAGAGGTCACGGTGCGACCAGCCGCCACGCTGACGGTACTTCGCCAGCTGGTACGCGAGCTTGGCCGCGTCCTTCGACGTGTACCAGTTGCCGACGGCGCGGCGGAGTGCGCGGCCCCAGCCGCGGAACGCCTCGACGCTCTGCGCGAACTGGAAGAGGTGGGTGCCCGTGCGGCAGACGAGGGGGAGTGCCGCGAGGGCCTCCCGACGGACCGCGGGGTCGACGTGCGCCGCCGCCATGGCGAGCGCGAAGATTGCCGGGTCGTTCTTGGGAGCGCGGCCCGCCTGGGACGTCTCGACGATCGTGCGGATGGTCCGCGACGCGTCGGCGTCGAGGCACGCCTGGAGCGTCTTGGCGCGCTCCTTCGTGAGCTTCATCTCACGGGTGTAGAAGGTCCCGCCTTCGCTGCCGAGGATGAGCCAGCGGTCGAGCGCGCCCCACATGTCGAGGACGAAGCTGAAGCCGCCCGCGTTGTTCTCGGCCTGGGCCGGATCGGCTTGCTCGGACTGCGGGGTCTGACGTGTAGAAACGTGCTCGGCGTAGCGGGTCATTGTCTGTTCTCCTGGGGGCGTGAGGGCCCCGTCAGATAGTGCCGGTCAAGTGGGTGCGCGGCGGGTTCGTGTACGTGATAACCGTCGTGCTTCGGCCCGGCGAAAGGCAACATAGTGTTGTCAGACAGCGTGTCAACAGCCGGGCGAGCAGGTGCTCGCGTTGATGTCTACGATGTACCTCACGGCTTCACCTTCCTCGCCCGCTCCAGGCACCCGATGCACACGCGCTCGACCTCGCCGTTCGGCAGCTCGACGTCACGCAGGTAGTTGCGGACGACTTCATGCTTCCTCCGACCCGTCGTTGGCGTTGGCGCACGTCTTCTTGAGCCACTCCTTGCCCTTGGGCGTGGCGAGGAAGTGCAGCGAGGCCGCGAGCACCTGCTCGACGCCGATCGGCTTGAAATCCTCGGCGAGCCTCGCGAGCATGCGCTTGGCGTCGCGCCTGTACTCCCTGAACCGCGTGCCGTCTTCGCAGGCGGGCAGGGAGCCCGAGACGACGAGCCGCCGCGGGGGGAAGTACATACGGTCGACTACGATCTCGGTCTTCAGCATCGGTCCTCCAGGCGCCGTGTGGGGCGCGTCAGTAGTGCGTCGAAGGTAATCACATGTTGTTCCGGGTCGTCATGAGTTGCTCTTGCGCAAGGCCTCGTTGACGGCCTTGAGTGCGGCGAACGTGTCCACGGGTTCCTCGCCGAGCCGCGGCAGCTTGTAGCGGGCGGTCCAGTCGTCGTCGATGGCCATCTCCGGGCAGAGGTAGCTCATCCAGCTCTCGTGCTTGAGCAGGCGCACGCGGAGCGCCGTGGTGTCCCCGGGGAGGTCATCGCAGCCGAAGTAGCCCCAGCCGTCGGGCGCCTTCCCGAGCACCCGGTTCTCCCAGGTGCCGTGGTCGTGGTCGATGACGACGACGGAGTCCGGCTCCATCTCCAGCTCCTGGCGCCAGGTCAGGTCGACGACCTTGTCGTTGAGGGTCACCCAGGCGTGGAGCACGGGGAAGCCGGCCCCGCCGATAGCGTATCCCTCGCAGTAGCGAAGCTCCCCGTCACTGTGCAGGAAGAGCTGCTGCGCGTTGCCGAAGCACTCCTTGGTGGCGAAGTCGCCCCAGGTGCGTTCGGCGACGTCCGTGACGTACTCGGCCTCCTCGTCGGTCAGCGGTGTCGGGGAGTCGAAGGCGCGGCCCCGGTCGCCGACGTAGTCCTCGGCCCCGGAGTAGGTGAAGCCGCTCGGCCGCATGCCCATGCGGAAGCCCGCGAGCTGGGCGAGGTAGGTCTTGATGGCGGCGATTGCGGCTGTGTCAGTCATCGTCTTCCCATTCCCCGTCGGACATGTCGTTGCCGGCGCTCTCTCCGAGGAGCGAGAGGGCGACGCGCCCTGCGTCCTTCGCTTCGATCTCGAAGGGCCGGACGATGACCTGCACCTTCTCGCGCAGCACGCGGATGCAGACCTCCCCGTCGCCGTACTCACGGTCCCGGTCGCGCCCGAGCATGAACTTGGAGCCCTTCCAGCTGCCGTGCCGTGGCCCGCATCAGTTCGCCGCCTCTGCCTCGTACGGGTCGCTCATGACCGCGAAGGCCCAGGTCTGCTCGTCCTCGGACAGCAGGCGGAAGGTCTCCTCCTCGCCCTCTCCGTGCTTGTCGAGCGTGGCGACGGGGATGATGGCGTTGTCGATCGACACGTCGTCCGGGTCGAACGTGGCCGTCCAGGCTCGCCCTCCGACGTAGTCGACGGTCAGGACGCCGGGCAGCCCCTTGAGGTCGTCCGCGCCCTCGGCGCAGTCGACGAGCCACTGGATAGCCTTCTTCTTCCTGGAGCGCTTCCCGCTCTTCCTGCGGGGCTTGGGCGCGGTCGGCTCGACGGCCTTGGCGGTGTTGATATCGATGACCTTCGCGGTCGCTTCGGTGTCACTCATTCTCGGTCCTTTCGGCGCCGTGTGGGGCGCGTCGATTCGGGGTCAGGTTGGTCCTACGCGGTGCGTCGGTAGAGGTACTTCGCGGCGGTCTCTTCCATGCCGAGGCGTCGGTCGGTGCCGCGGGTCTGCGCAACGTGCGTTACGCCGTTCATGACCTCGTAGACGTTGACGTCGCGAATCTCGGCCATGGCGGAGCCCCAGTCGTCGGTGCTGTCGGGGAGCGCGATCTGGCGGTGCGCCATGACGTCGCGTGCCACGTCGCGGGTCTCGGGCGCCGAGAGACCGAAGGCGCGCAAGCCGTCGAACTCTTCGAGGAGGTCGTCGACCATGCGGTCGACCGCCTTCTCCATGCGCTTGCGCAGGCCCTGGCTGGCGGCGAGCGCGGCGGGGACCGCGTCACGGAACGCCTCCTCCAGCCGCTTCGGGTCGCCGACGTGACGCAGGCGAGCGCTGACCTCGCGGTCGGCGCGGCGCATCCCGTTGAGGCATGAGAGGATCCAGGTGATGGGCGTGATGCTCACGGCGCGGTTGCCGATCTCGCCGTTGAGGAGGTCGAGCCCGCACTCGACGATGTCGCCCACCTTGGCGTCGCGGCCGATGACCACGCGGTCGCTCGGGATGGTCAGGCGCAGGGCGGTCGTGCGGCCAACGGCTGCGGAGCGCACCACGACGTCGCCGAGCATGCCCGCGGCCGACAGCGTGTGCTCCAGCACCTCCAGCACGAGGTTGTCGTCGAGCGGCGCGTAGCGGTCACTCAGGAGCGCACGGGCCTCGCCGTTAGCCATGCGGATGGTGCCGCTCTTCTCGCCGGCACGCATGCCGTGGTTCACGCACGCCATCTGCAGCTTGCCCGGGAGCTTCGCGATGTACTGCGGCGGCGCTCCGACGCGACTGCACAGCTGCGAGAACCCGTGCGCTCGGAGCGGGATCATGTGCCGCTCACGTCCGGGCAGCGGGATGGTCGCGAGGGACGCGTTGCCCGTCTCGGGGTGGGGGCCGAAGGCCCAGGACGAGAGGTCGCCGACACCGAGGTCGGTGCGCTCGCCGTCGGCTTCCGCGGCGGCGAGGATCTTGGCGGCAGCCTCGTAGTAGCCGGTGCCCTCCTTGCCGAAATCGACCCACTGCTCCGGCTGGTCAGCCAGGAGCGGGAGCGGGATCTTGCCGAGGTCGCGGCCGGCGTCGTAGGCCATGCTCGGCTGGCGGTGTCCGTTGGAGCCGTCGGTCGTGGGGTAGGTCATTCAGTTTCTCCGGTGCCGTGAGGGGCGCGTCGTGTGAGGGTCAAAGTGCGTCGAAGGTACGGGGTTGTCAACCCTCATCGTTAAGGTGAAGGGGCCGAAGGTGACGGATGCTTTGGTCATCGGTTCCCCCAGGCGAGCACGAGCAGCCCGCGAGCCTGCGTGTCGATGTGCCACGGGATGCCGGCGGCGGTGCAGCGCTTCATCAGGTTGTCGCGTGAGCGCTTGTAGTGGAGCCCCCACTTGCGAGCTTCGCCGCGCAGGTCGCTCCCGGACCAGCGCTGCTCGCCGAGCACGACCGCGCGCTGGTAGTCGCCGCGGCAGAGCCCGAGCGCCGCGTCGATGGCGTCGTCTTCGGTCCAGACGCCGAGGCGTCGGACGGCCTCGCGGGCGCGGGCTTCGGTCATGCGGCCTCCATCACCGCGCGTACGCGGTCGATCTTCTGCCTGCAGGGGAGCGCTCGCACGACCGTGTCGTACAGCGCGTAGACGCAGCCGTCGGCGACGCCCAGGTGGAGCCAGGCGCGGTCGCGCTCCCCGAGGCGCCAGCAGTGGATGGCGACCCGGAGGTGCTGCCGAAAGCGCATCTTGAGAAGGGCGGGCATCGTGGGGCCGCATGAGGACGGTACGTGGTTCACGTGGTCCTCCTCGGGCGCTCGCGGTGCCCGCAGTCGCTGTCGCCGCAGAGCCAGGTCTGCACCTCGCCCCCGTCGTCGTCGAACTGGTTCCCGCAGGTGATGCACACGTCATCGACACGCTCGGCGGCGGGTGAGCCGGCTTCGGGGAGGTCGGCGACCGTGATGTTGAACGCGCCGCGGAGGTGCATGGTGACGTCGCGGATCCCGTCGGCCCGCGCCACGTTCACCGCGGCGGTCGCGAAGGCACTCGGCCGTGCGCCGTGCTGGGTCATCACCTTGGCGCCCTTCTCCAGCTCCAGGGCCTTTGCCTCCTGCAGGCGGATGACGTCGATCACGGACTGGACGACCTGGCTCATGACTGCTGCTCCTCGGTGATGATCTCGTGCGTGCCTTCGTCGCAGCCCCACATCGTGTCGTCTTCCCACTCGACCTGCTGCTCGTCGGTGTCGGTCTGATCCCAGGCCGTTGCCTTGACATCGTCGTCGGTGGCGTCGATGGGAACCTCGACGACGATCTCGGCAGTCTGCCGAGAGAGCATGGCGACCAGTACCCGCACCCGCTTGGTCGGGCAGGAGACCGCGTGGTCGGCCCAGAAGGCCGCAGCAGCGTCGCGTCCCGCCTGGTCCGGGATATCCGGGTCGCCAGGTTCGCGGGGCGCTGCGGGGCCTGCGTAGGCCGTGTAGAGCACGCACGGCTCGTCGCCGTCGGGTCCCGCGATGACGGTGAGCATGCGCGTCTGGCGCACGGGCCGGTCGCAGACTCGGGAGGGCCATCGCACTCCGCGCGTCTCGCGTCCCGGGCGGAACACCTCGCGGCACTCGGCGCCCGGGACGGGCTCGTCCCCCATGGACGGTCCCTGCAGCCCACACTCGACGGTGCCCAAGTGCTCGGGCAGATCGACCGTCTCGATGAAGAACGCGGAGCGCTCGGCGAAGTGCTCGCAGAGCCAGGCGAGGGTCTCTTCGGTGACGTGGTCGGTGTGGCTGTCGGCGATGGTCTTCACGGGTAGCTCCTCAGGAGGTGTAGAGGTTGAGCCCGAGCTTGACCTCGGTGCCGGGGATCGTGACGTTGCCGCCGGTCGTGGCGACGATGGTGGTCTTGCCCGAGCGCGAGCGCCCGAGGCGCTTGGAGAGGTCGACCTTGATGGTCAGGACGTTTCCCTTGGTGCTCATCTCGATGTTCTGGGTGCTCATGAGGTTCTCCTGGTTGGGGTGGTGTGCCGTTCTCTCTCGGCCGTCCCTGAGTGTTCCTGCGATGGGTGCCTTTCTCGGCCCCAGGCCATCGCGCCCCGGTGTCTCCCCGGGTTGACTCACACCCCGTGCTCGGGGGTTTCAAGCGGTGCAAGCACCGCGGGTCTAGCTCTTACTCGTCGCGGCTGTCTGTCGGCCAAGCGCTCAGCGGCTCGGCGTACCTTTCGCGTGCGGGAACGGTGACGATGCTCCGTTCGGTGTCGTCGAGGACGAGGGCGCAGAGGTGCCCTCCGAAGACGCAGCCCAGGTCGATGCCGATGGCACGTTGGTACGGGCTCCCGATGCCGCGGCGAAACGATGTCCTGGTGTTGTACCCGGTGCCGTAGGGGCTCTCGGGAACGTGGACGACCGGGGAGGGCTTGAGGTACGGCTCGTGTCCGTAGACGACCGTGCCGAAGCGCCCGTCGTAGCCCTCGGCCCAGTGCGTGTGGTGCGGCTCCACGTCGTTGAGGCTGACGAACTTCCAGTCCGCATCGACGTAGCGGATGCGGCACATGCGGTCGACGTACTTGCGCTGCTTGCGGCTCCAGCTCGCGGTCTCCCGCGCGTCGTCGGGCAGCTCGGTCAGCTCGAAGGGGACGCCCGCGTGGGTGACGAGCACGTCGTACTCGGGGAGCTTGACGTAGGGGACGGCGCTCGCGAGCAGGTCGAGGTCTTCGCTGTCGAGCTTGTCGACGTAGGTCTCGTACATCGCGTTGCGCTTCACCCTCGCGCGCCCCGCCGCGTCCTTCAGGAGCCAGCGCTTGAGCCCCTCCTCGTGGTTGCCCTCGACCAGTGTCACGTCGTGCTCCTCCGCAAGCTCGCGGACGCGCCGCACGACGGCCGCCGAGTCGGCCCCCTTGTCGACGAGGTCGCCGACGAAGACGAAGCGCGCAGTGTCAGCGCATCCGGTGCCGCCGCACATGTCGCACTCCTCGCTGATGAGCTGGCGGCTCCCCTCGGGCAGCTCGGACACCATCCGTTTGTGCCCCAGGCACAAAGGGCAGCGGAGCAGCCGTGAGAGCAGCTCGTCCAGCTCCTGTGAGCAGCCGTGAACGTCGCCGATGATGATGGTGCGTGTCATGTCGTTTCCGGGTCCCGTGTGGGGGAGCTTCCGAGTCCGTCGAAGGTAACGTAACCAGCCGGACTCACAGGTCAATAGGGAATCTTGTCGCTCTCCAGGAAGTCGGCGCCGAAGAGGTGCAGTATGCGCTCGCGCCAGGCCGGGAGAGCGGCCATCTCGCGCGCCTCGGCGTGGGCCTGGTACTGCGCCTCGCACTCCTCGCAATCGCGCTCGTCGCAGTCGCACGGGAGGTCGTCCGGGTGCGGCTCCTCGCCCTCGTCGATGCTCTGCCAGGGGCGGTTCATGCCGTCCTCGGGATGCGGGGGATCAGGACGCCGCCCGTCGGGTCATCCGGGTCGGGTCCCAGCTGCCCGCAGCACTCGCAGACGGCGCGGGGCGGCGTCGGCGCACGGAGGGCTCGCTTGAGCCCGTCGGCGCGCTCGTGCGCCTCGCGCTTGACGATATCGGTCTCGCGCTTCACCCGCTTCGTGGCGACCAAGGGCTGATCCATCCCGCTCCACGAGTTGGTTGCGAGGGTGTAGTGGTGGCGCCATTCGGCGTGGCGCTCTAGCGCGTGCCAGATGGCACCCCGATCCCAGAAGCTGGGCGCGTCGTCGTCGCTCGGCAACTGGCAGGCAACGATGCCGCACGCTTCATAGCGAGCCGCGTTGACGAGCTTGGCCGCCATCTCGCGTGCTGCGGTCGCCTCCATCTCGCGCTTGGTCTTGCGCCGATCCCGGGTGTTGTCGCGGCCGCCCAGGCGCCTGGTTGCTTCCTGCTTCGCCTGCCGGTCCTGGTGGGCCTTCTCGGCCCTGTCGCTCTCGCCCTCCTCGTTGAGGACCGCCTGGTCGAAGACGCGCATGAGTCGCTCGTGGAGCTTGAGGGCTCCGTGTAGCGCCACGTACTGGAGGTCGTCGAGGACGACCATGCGCGCCTTCTGGTAGGGGAAGTTGACCCAGAGCCGCCGGTCCTGTACTTCGCGGGCGCCCAGCTCGTCCAGCTTCACGGGCGTCCCGTGGATCGCCCTGCCGCTCCAGCTCATCGGGCGCCAGAGGAAGTCTCCCGGCTCCGCGCCGTTCGCGAGCGGCGCGTCATCCTCGGTCACCTCGTATTCGAGGCGCCCCCAGCCCTTCGTGCCGTTGGAGTAGGAGATCTCGATGTAGTCGCCGAGCTGCCAGTTGTTCATCAGAGGTCTCCGTTGGGGGTGGGGATGGGGCGCGAGAGCCATTCGAGCCATGCGGCGGTCTCGGCGGCGGGGCGGGCTTTGGGCACGTTGATCCAGCCCACGGGCATGCAGAGCGACGCGAGCCCGTCGATCACCACTACGTCGCCGACCGAGGTCGAGCGCGGAAGCTCGACGTGGACCTTGACCTGGCGCCCTTGGAACTCCGGCTTGTGCCAGGCCGTGTCAATGTGGTTGGTTCGCTCGAAGGCGATATGAAGGGCCGTGGCGGACTGCTCCGAGACGGTGCCGTGGAGCGTGTCGATCTCCATGCTCGCGACCAGGGTGAACCCCTTGGGGAAGGTGCAGGGCTCGTCGGTGCGGAACGTCGGCACGTCCGCGTGGTAGACCTCGATGATCATGGCGTCCCCCGGTGGTCGAGCGTAGCGGCGCGAAGCTCGCCCAGCTCGTCGTGGTGCTCGGCCTCGTTGGGTCCGGGCAGGTTCAGGTCGATGGTGGTGTCGAAGGCGGCGGCGTCGGAGTAGCCGCACCAGCCCTCGCACTCGTCGGGGCACTCGTTGACGTGCCGCCAGCAGACGTCGGCGTCGGCCTCGACGTCGGCGAGCGCCTTGTCGAGGAGGGACGGCAGGAAGGGATACCAGAGGCGCCGCGGGGCCACGATGGGCTCGACGTCGGACCCCTCGACGATCGTGCCGACCGTGACGCAGCGCGGGTCGCTGAGGTCGAGCCAGGCGCCGCACGCGGTGTCCTTGTAGAGGCGCCGTCCCGCGGTCTCGGCTCCGCTGAGGTCGCCCCGGTCCACGGTCGCGCCCAGGTGCTCGGCGACGTCGAATGGGTCACGCAGCGGCTCAGGGGCGCCCAGGCGCGTTACGGCTTCGCGGTCGGCATCGGTCACGTAGTGGTGGACGTCGGCGCCAGTGCAGGTGCATCCGTTGCCGTCGTCGCCGAGGAAGCTCCCCCCGCAGTCCGCGCACGGGAGCGCGTACTCTGCTTCGGTGACAGCGGGGCGGCGGGTGGGGGCGGCGGGGTCGGTCACGATGCCTCACTTTCGCGCGCGAACCGTGCGGCGTATTCGGCCTCGAAGGCAGCCCAGGTCGCGGAAATCTTGGCGTGCTCGTCGCACATGGGGATCCTGAGCCCCGGGATGGTGTTGGAATCGACGACCACGGTGGCGTCTCGTCGCGGCAGCGCGGGGTGGCGGCTCGCCAGGTGGCAGATGCCGCAGAGGGTGCCAGCTGGAGCGGGCTTGCTGTTGAGGAGGTCGGTCACGCTGCCTCCGTCTCCGTCTCGCGGAGCCACTTCGCGGCCTTGCGCTCGCGCTCCTCGACCGAGTACCCGACGACCCGCTTGCGCCACCGGGGGTCGCTCTCGTTCGCCACGTTGATGCTCAGGCCGATGTGAGAGTGGACGTCGGCGGGGGTGAGGAAGACGGGGGTCCTGGTGCCGTCCTCTTCGGTCTGCGTGCGCCAGGCGCCGTCGAGCGCTTCGACAGTCCGAGCGCGCGCATACCAGACGTCCCAGTTCTTTGCCGTGATGCGGCCGAGACCCACGCTCATGCTGATGAAGATCAACGTATGGGTCAGCGGCTTGAGCACCGTCTCGCCCTTTTTGTGGGCGCGCCCGAAGGTCGTCTCGGTTGCCACTTCCATGCAGCGGCTCTCGTAGTCCTCGATCTTCATCAGGTTGTAGTTCAGCGACATGGTCGTCTCCGGTTGGGGGTCGAGGGAGATCATCCGTAGACGATCTCACCGAGCAGGCAGAGCTGGAGGAAGCAGTCGCCGTCGTCGGCGTCGTCGTTCTCGCTCATGACGTTGCTCCAGCGGTTGGGCCAGTCCTTGGCCATGAGCTGGAGCCCGCGGTCGATGGCGGCGCGGTCGAGGCGCAGCTCGGGTCCGTCATGGGTGATGTTCCCGGCGGCATCCACGCGACCCTGACGCGCCTGAACTTCTTCTCGTATTTGTCGAAAGCGGCCTCCAATGTGGCTGCGGCAGATGACCGCACCGCGTGTCGTGAGAGGCAGCTCCAGGTGCTTGGTCGCGACGCTCGCGCGGTCGGGGTTCTCGTAGCGCTCGATGTGGCACCAGTAGCCGCTGCCACCCTCGAAGGCGCAACAGAGCATGCTCTCGATGCGCTCGTTTGACACGTCGAGGCTGACGCCGAAGGCGCGCGGCGGGGTCTCACCCTCGGCCGGCTCGTACTCCGAGACGCACACGTGCTCCGAGATGGTGTCCTCGTCCATCGTCCCGTCGCACTCCTCAGAGAGGCGGGCCGCGGCCTCCTGCGCCAGGTCGAGCACGTGGCCCGGGTCGGCGTCGGTCACGAGAATCATCGTGATGCGGAGCGTCGTCGTCATGTCTCGTTCTCCAAGGTGGCCCGGGGTGTGGCCCGGTTGCCGCTGCGGTCTCTCCCGCCGTCTAGTACAAGGTAAGAGCGTCTCAGAGCGTCGTCAAGGGGTCCTGCGCAGAAACTTGCGAGCGCAGCCACGCGAGAGCGGCGCCGACGAAGGGCAACGCGGCTGCGGTCACTTGCCCCCCGTGATGGCGTCCAGCTCGGCGTGAGCGCGCTCGACCATCGGGAGGGCCCACGGGGGGCACCCTTCCTCGGCGAGCGTCAGGGCGACCATGGCGCGGTCGAGGGCGGCCTCGGCCTTAGCGTCCTCGCCCCGGCTGAGCCAGCCGCGGACGCGAGCTACCTCGACGCGCGCCATCTCGACGGCCGCCACGGGGTCGCTCATCGCCAGATCTCGCACTGCGAGAGGGCACTCTCCAGGGCCTCGTCGCTGTCCATGACCCGGGCGTAGAGCCACTGGATGGCTCGGGCCGCGGGGCTCCCCGGGTCGACCGTGGACCGGTTCCCGTGGCGGTAGCCAGGCTGGCAGAGCCGGCGTCGGTAGTAGCTCGGTGCGGTCCACACGGTTCCCACGTAGTCGTACCGCTCCTCCCCGCCCGAGATCAAGCCCACGAACAGCCGGACGTCGCCGGGTCCGGGGTCCTTGGGCTCGGTGATGCGGAGCCGGTAGCGCGTGCTGCTGGAGCGGCTCACGAGGATGAATCCGCCGGGGCGGGTGAGCACGGCGCGCACCTCCACGGGGTCGGTCAGGGCCTCGGGCTCCATCGGGTACTGGCCGCTCTGCGGTTCGTCGTCCCACGGGTCCGGCCCCAGGCCGAAGACGTCGGCCACGCTCTCGTCAATCAGGTTGTCCATCTCGCTCCTCTTTCAGCTCTTCGAGCCGCTGCGCTTCGTCGAGTGTTCGCCCCAGTCCGTGCTCGTTGTAATACGCTTGGGCTCGTTCCTGAGCCGACCAACTGGTCGCGCAGGAGGTGCTTTCAGAGCAGTGGATTGCGCGGGCCAGCCGCAGCGCGGCCCGGTCGGGCACGTTGGGCACGTGCCCCGCCTGGTGCAGTTTGCGGAGGTCTGCTTTGTCCATCAGATGAGCCCCTCGACGCGCAGCTGGCGCACAAAGGCGTTCCACGCTTCGCGGCCGCCCATGACGTCCGCGATCTCGTCCGACGTGGCCCCGGCTGCCGCTGCAGCGTCGGCCAACTCTTTGAGCTTGCGGGTGGGCGCAGGGGCGTCGGGGCCGCTCAACGCGGCGCGCAGGAGGTCCCGCAGCGCGGGCTTCGTCACGGTGTCGTAGTGGCTCATCGGTCGAGCCCCAGCGCCCGGCTGAACGCGTCACGAGGGGCGACGTTGCGCCACTGACGGAGCCGGTGGTGCCACGCGCCGTGGAGCCCGTCGTACCCGCCCCAGCAATCGTTGCCAGGGCCCTCGTCGAGCATTCGGAAGACCGAGGACGTGCAGCCCTCCTCGACCAGCACGCGGGTCACGAACTCGACCAGTGCGGGCGAGGCGTGCTCCAGCGTCGCGGCGGGTGCCACGTCGATGCCCAGGCGGCAGACGATGGACAGCGCGGTCTCGTGGTCCCCGCGGTCGTGGACGTCGGCGGGCGGGTAGAGGGGCAGCTTCGCCGCCACCAGCGCGCGCCGCAGCTCGCGCCGCTTGGCATCCTCCGGGCGCACGGTGGGCACGTAGTCGTGCTCCTCGATGCTGTGCAGGAGGTCGGCCCAGCCGCTGAACGCGCTCACGTCGCGCACCAGGCGGTCCAGCTCGCGGCGCCCGTAGGGGGCCGGGACCGGGCCCTCGGCGCGCAGGCGCGCCAGCTCGCGCCGCTCGTAGGGTCCCGGGATCACGACGCCACCTGCGTGTCCTTGAGGGCAGCGAGGCGCACGACGCGCCCCAGCTCGGCGTCGGTGCAGTCGGCCTTGAGCGCGCCCAGGGCGGCGGTGCGGACATGATGGGCGCCCGCCTCGACTGCGCTGCGGAGGTTGTGGAGCGCGCGCTCCTGGCGCTCCTGCTTGGGGGTCTTCATGACTGCTCGTCCTCTCCGTTGGTGTCGGTGTCGGTGTCGAACCAGGCAGGGAGCGCCTCCGCGAGCGCCAGCCGCTCGCGCTCTCCGCGGGTGCGGGTGCGCCGGGTGCGCCGGTCCTCGATGGCGCCGGCCTTGCGCCGGTTCGCCGCCTCGTGCTGGAGGTTGCGGCGCTTCGGGGGCGCCCCGTGCTTGCGCTTGCTCATCGGTCGAGCGCCCAGTCGCGCAGGAGGATGGCCGTGAGCAGCTCAGGGAGCGTCCCCGCCTTCTCGGCCCGGGGCACGGGCGTGTCCGTGAAGTCGACCGGCATGCTGCAGGTCCAGCCCTCGACGTCGCCCCCCTGCACGTAGACCGTGAATCGGTGACCCTCGGCGTGCCCGTCGGTCAAGCCGACGAACATCGTCCGCCCATCCCTGCTGCCCTTCACCTGCTCGATCGTGTAGTTGCTCATCTCGTCCTCCGAGTGGCCCGGGTTGCGTCCCAGTTGCGTCCCAGTTGCCGTCCCATACTATGTAAGACCGTCTCAGACCGTCGTCAAGGGGTCGGCCCGAGAATCTTGCGCGCCTCGCAGGAGCGGCCCGATTCGTCCCGCACGCAGAGGTCGTCCGGGTTGTCGTCGCCCCACGCGTAGTCGAGGAGCACGAGCGTCTGCGCCGCCTGGGAGCCCATCAGTAGCCGCCCATCTCGGCGCGGTCGGCGCACGGGTCGCACTGGTAGCCGCGGGCCTTGTCGGCGGGCGTGAGCCGGTTGGCGGCGCCGCAGTTCGGGCACGGGAGACTCCGCGGGTTGGCGGCGCTCGCGGCGCGCAGCGCGCTGTTCCCGCCCGGGTTGGCGAAGCCGGGCTCGCCGGTGAACCGCGGGGCGTCGAAGTAGTCGGGCCCGAAGGACTCGGCGTCGCCGTTCTCGTAGTCCTCGCGGCACTCGTCGGAGCAGCACCACTCGGCGCCAAGCTCCTCCGACGGGTACTCCTCGCCGCAGCCGCGGCATGCGGTGTACCCGGGCCCCGGGTCGTAGCCCGGGTCGGCGCACTCGCTCCAGTCGTCGTAGCTCATCCCGTCCTCCAGGTTGGCCCGGGGTGCGTCCCGGTTGCCGTCGCGGTCTCTCCCGCCGTCCAGTAACAAATAAGACCGTCTCAGACCGTGTCAACCAGGAAAGCGACATGGACCCCAGAATCTCCCTCGGACGCGAAGGAGACCGAGAGGGGAGCGCCGCTCGGCGAGCGTCCGCGTAGGGTGCGGATCGGCAGCCCGATGGCGTGGCAGCGCCGGACGAGCCACGCGAGCGAGCGCCGGGAGCCCTGGGGCACCCTCTCGTCGAACGTCACGCGTAGCTCATCCTCGGGCGCCATCATCCCTCCTGGCAGTGGTCGAGCGGGTTGTACCAAGCGCTCGGGCAGCGGAAGCACGCGACGCGTGGCGAGCCGTCCTCGGCCGGCGGGCGCGGCACCTCGTTGTCGACCGACCCGCAGTGCGGGCACACGGTCTCCTCCCGGCCATGGAAGCCCGGCGGGTTGCAGCAGGCCGGGTCGAGGCAGTAGGTGGGCTCAGTCACGACTCGTCTCCGCAGTCGGGGCACGGCACGTCGACCGCGTCCGCGGGGTGCCGCCCGTACCAGCTGATCTCCGAGTGGAAGCGGGCGTGTGGGATCTCCTCCACGACGCCGGAGCCGTCGCAGGTGGGGCACCACTCCTCGGGCTCCACCTCGTCGGCGGCGAGCCGCGCGTACTCCTCTCCGAGGGCGGTCCAGGCCGCGTCCGACTCGGCGATGCCGAGCGCGGCGAGCAGCTCCCGCCACACGTCGCCCCCGCGGTGCTCCGCGTCGGGCATGAGCCGACCCTGCCAGTCCCGCGCCCACTCGGCGATCGGGGCCGGCGCCCCGTCGATGTCGAGGGCGAGGATCTCCCCCGCGGCGCTGGCGACGAGGTCTCGCCGCGGGACGAAGATCCGCGGCGAGATGCTCGCGTTGATCGCGTCCCACACGATCACGGTGCCGGCGGGCAGCTCGGCGAGCGAGTCGGCGAGCACCGCCGCCGTGGGCCCCGGGCACCCCTCGGGGGTCTCCGCGTCGAGCCGATCCCAGAGGGGATCCGCGTCGTCGAGC
>Ga0255053_10000337_pt1 | contig 25860 bp, 12 predicted proteins | sample JV7_2_22_MG_FD_188635 | JGI IMG/M metagenome (GOLD analysis project Ga0255053, IMG submission 188635) | Seawater microbial communities from Jervis Inlet, British Columbia, Canada - JV7_2_22 | ecosystem: Environmental > Aquatic > Marine > Inlet | place: Canada: British Columbia | collected... | reverse complement strand
ATCACCGTAGATGCGCTCGGTTCGGCCGCTTAACGGCACATCGTCCGTATAGCCCAGGAATTTGACGACGACGTTTTGTTTGTCGCCCAGGTTCTCGAACGCCTGTTGTACGCGGCCGATGAAGTCATCTGTAACTTCGATGGAATCGGCTCCGAAGCGGAGTGGCGCGACAAGATTCTGCACGCGGGCGCGGTGAGCGTGACCTTCGACGTAGCGCAGCTTGCAAACCGTTTCCATGCGACACACTTTCACGCTCTTGATCTCGTGCGGCACCAGGAATTCCTCGAGCGACAGCCGATCGACGACCTCGTCATACCAGACTTCGACCTCGACACGTCGATTCTGCGCACGGCCTTGTTCGGTCAGGTTGGTCGCAACCGGCACCATGTCGCCCGCCCATTCATAGGAGATCGCCTCGGGCGGTAAAGCGAGCGCCGTCTGGAAGTGCTCGGCAACCTTGCCGGCCCGCTCGCGCGAGAGACCGGCGTTATCACCGTAAATGTTTGCGAGTTCGTTCGACAGCGGCCGGTTGTCCGCATGGCCAATCAGGTGCAGGCGCACGTTAATGCGATCCCGCATGCGCCCGAGAATGGCGCCGAGCGATTCGACGGTCGTCTCCGGGATGTTTGCGATACCGGACTCGAAGTGAATCGGCGGCACGAGGTTGCTGAGCTTGACGGTCTCGAGACCATCGGTGACCGTCTCGCGTGTTTCAAGCGTGTCACCCTCTTCGGTAGCGATGCGCTCCGGGTCCTGAACCCACTGCAGGAACGGGTCGTCGAGCGACAGATGCCGCTCGACGGCTTCGCCGATCGGTGCCTCGTCGACGTCGGTCGCAGCGACCGGCATCGAGACCGTGACCAGACACAGAAGCGTCCATAAGCTCCGCTTGTAATGCGCGTTCATAGCTTCGCCCCCTTACGCTTCGCCGGCGGTGCACCCAGTCGCCAGTAAATCTCGGGCTCGATGATGAGCTCATAGCAGCAGTCAATTTCCTTCCAGGCCGCCATGATGTCCTCTTTCATTTTGTCGAGGCGTCGCTCGACGAGTGCCTCGGCTTCTATATCGGCGACATAGGACAGGCGCAGCACTGCCGGTGCTTTTTGCAGTTCATCCAGCAATAGCGTGATTCGCGGACGCCAAAGTTCTCGCATCTCAATGGAGTCCGGCTCGAACACTGCATCCGCGATATCCAGACCGACGACACGATGAATCGAAGCGCCGAAGTTGATGCGCAACGCCTTACCACGGGTCGCTCTCTGCACCTGTACCGGCCTGGTCGTGACGCGGAAGCCGCTCGGCAGTGTCCGGTCGTCGAGTTTCAGGACGAAGTTGCTGCCACGACTCTCGTTCGGTGTAATCGCGCAGGTGAAATGGTAGCGGCCGTACGTGTCCGTGGTCGCAGCCAGTCCTCTCGCGGTCACCACTCGTACGCCTGCCACTCCCGTCTCATCACCGTCCTGGTAGCCGTTTAGGTTGACGTCATCGAAGACCTTGCCGGTCACATCGGTGCAGTCGAAGGTTGGATCCGGCACCAGGCGCACGGTCGACTCTGCCTCTTCGGACATGACGGTGCCTGTTATCGAGTTGACGGCCTGCGCACGGTTGACGAATTCGCCTTCGCTGACACCGGCGCCGATAGCCAGCAGCAGCTTGATCGTGTGCCGCTCGTCCACGGCGAGCGAGATATTCGACCAGATCAGCTCTCGACCAACAATCGTTGGCTCGGTCTCGACGTCGTCGAAGCGCGCAGAGCCCTCGACGTAGCGGAATCCGGCCGGGAAGCGATCGACGATCGTCACATCCTGCAGATCGACGCCGAAGGAGTTTCTGGCCGTGATGATGTACGGCACCATTTGCCCGCGAGTGACGTTGAGCATCGGCGTCGTCTTGGTGACCGCCACGGCACCGCCGAGGCGCGGGTCGAGCGGAATGTGGTTGTTGAATAACTGTGCCGAACCCGGTAGCTGGCTGCTGTCGAGCCTCAGGAACGAGTGGTAATCGGTAGCACTGCTCCGCGCCGGAACGGATGCGGGTGGCGCGAACTCCGACGCCTGGGCCTCGCAATACTGCGCGGTCGCAAGCACGGCATCAGTGGTCGAGCCCGGACAGGCCGGTACATCGAACGGCAGTCCGGTCTGGTCGGACGTCGGAGGAATAAGCTCGGACACGCCACCGATGTAGCTGTTGTTCGGTGGCACGACCTGGATCGCATAATTCAGGCCGCTCGGACAGGCTGGATCGGAGAAGTTCATGTCGAACTTGTAATAACCGTTCACGACCGTGACCTGATCCTGCTGGTTCGGATCGTCGAAACAACTGCTCGAAATCGCTGCGCCATTGCGGACATCGACGAGTGTTACGGTGGCGCCGGAGATCGGCGAGCGCGCCACCGAGTCATAGATGACGCCGTTCGGATCGACGGGCATGTTCAGCGCCAGCAGGTTGCTGCCTTCCTGAACATCGATGTCGTCGATGCGCTGCATACCGTCGGTGAAATCGGAATCCGTCGTACCCATCAGTGCAGTTCTGACACCGGCACCCGGTGCGCTGAAACGCAGCGAGTACGTTTCACCGGCCGTATAGTTGGGCACTACGCCGGCGAACAGGTAATTGCCATCCACGTCGGTCAGCATCGAGCGCACGGGCTGGTCGTTCAGCAGCAGTTCGACGGTCCAGGCCCCGAGCGGGCGCTCGGCGAGATCCGGCGTGTTGTCGTGATCCGCGTCGTGCCAGACGTTGCCCGACACCATGCCCAGTCCCGGCATCGCGCCAACGTCGATCGAGACGCTGGCCTCCGCCCACTGAGCCGGGTCGTTCCACGCCACCCGTGCCGTGTTCGTCACGGTCGTGCCGTCGAGCAGATTCGGATTGATGATCGCCTGGAAGCGCAGCACGACGGCCTCGCCCGGATTGAGCGGTCCGTACTCCGAGAAATAGTCGGCGGTGATCAATGTGCCGACGAAGGTGACGCCATCGGTCAGGCCGTTCATGGTCGCCGACGGCGCGACGTAGGTCAGATAACCCGGACTCGGCACGTCGAGGTCATCGTAAATGACGACGTTGTACGCCGGCACTGCCGCTATATTTCTTACCGTCACGAGGTATTCGAGCGTGGCGCCGGCGAGCGCGGGGCCGCCGCCGACAACCGACACGTCCTTGATGATCGAAAGTTGCTGGGCGTCACCGACAACGACCACAGTCGGTTCCGGTCCCGTTGCCGGATTGCCATCGCCGTCGGTCAGCAGGTTGGGCAACTCGGCCGTGTAGACCACGGCCTGGTTGGTGATCAGCGTGCCCGTCGGCACGGCGGCGTCAACCTGCAGATCGAACTGCACGACAGCCGATTGTCCGGGGTTCAGGACACCTTCGCCGTCACCGGGCACCGGCGGGGTCAGGTCGGCGGAGCTGACCGGGATGCCGGCGATCAGCGGGAACACGCCAGCGTCGGGCCGCCCGACCGCCTGCCCGTTCAAGGTCACGGTATCGGCGACATAAGTGGTGTTCGTCGGCACGACGTCAATCAGCTCGACCGCCGTCGCCGGGATCGCACCGTCGTTGTAGATCGTGATCGTATAGCGAAGTACGTCACCGGGATCGACGATGCCCGGGGAACCGCCGTCAACCTGTAACGCCGCAGTTTTCGGCGCGAACAGCAGCGGGAAATTGCCGACGATGTCGCGGGTCGGGTCGTCCGGTATCGCGGTGCGCGGATCATCAGACGGCTGGTCCACAATCCCGTAGCCCACGGCACTGAGAAATGCCTGGTTCGATATCACGGTGCCGTCGGGGACGTCCGGATAGACAAGCACATCGAACACGATCGTCGCGACATTGTCGGCGACGCCAGCGTTCATGACGCCGGGCGTTGTGTCCTGCGGCGCATTAAGCAAAATACCGGCGATCAGCGGTGAGCCGCCGCCGTTCGCATCCGGAACCGCGACGCCGTTCAGGGTCGTGCTGCCTGCGACATAGGTCGTGTTCGCGGGAATCTGGTCGACAAGGTCGACACCGTCCGCATGATCCGTACCGACGTTTTGCACCGTGATCGTGTAGCGCAGGGTTTCGCCCGCCAGCAGCACAGTCGGATCGCCGCTTATGTATGAGGAAATCTTCTCGACGCGGAAAGCGGGCCCGGATTGGATCTGAATCTGCGTCGGATCCTCGTCACCCACGACGTTCGGATCCGCCGCGCCGTTGACGTAGGGGTCGTCACTCAGTGCGACGGGCAGGCCAGCGAAACGGATCTCGGACTGGTTGTATATAAAGGTGTCATTGGCAATAACCGGCGCCAGGTCGATCTCGAATTCGACGAGCACACTTTCTCCGAGGCCACCGAGAGACAGACCACCTATATCGAGCAGGCCCGTACCGGCCGCTCCGCCGGCAACAGTCGTGGCGGTCGTGTTCGCGCCAGCAGGTACCGTAACCAGGTTCAGTGTTCCGGCCTGGAACGCGGGTATCGCGTTGAGCCGATCCAGTTCATCGACGATGCGGAAGCCGTTGAGCGGCGTATCGCTGGCATTTTCTATACGCAGGCTGTAGCGCAGCCTGTCGCCCGGCGTCGCGACGGTGCCGGGATCCTCGCCGGTCGTGACATTGATCACTGTCTTTTCGAAGATGAGCACTGGTACGAACACCAGGACGGTGTGGGCATCTTCGTGATCGAGTACGCCGACGGTGCCATCGGTCAGCACACGCGTATAGGTGCGCGCGTAATTCGCCATGGCCGCATCGGACACGTCGAGGCTGAACCACTCGGTGGCGCCTGCGACGTTGGTAAGAGTCACGCCTTGCTGACTGTCGAGGTCGAGACTCGTCTGATAGGTCACGATCAGGCGCTGATCGGCACCGATCGCGCCGACACTATTTAATAGTGAAATCGTGAGCGAGCAGTCAGGATCTCCCAGGAAATTGACTGTGTAATCCGTGCCTTCGGCCAGCACCGGCGAGACCGTGGTCACCCCGTCTGCCTCGAACACCTGCGCGGTGAATTGCACCGGCGCTACGTCGCACATGCCGCCATCCACCTGGTTCGGCAGGATGTCGTAGATCGTCAGGCTATACGCGGGCGAGTCGCCGACGTTGTGGACATTCAGCGTGAACGTCTCGGGCAAGCCGAGCTGCATCTGCGCGGGGCCAGTCTTCTCGACGATGAGTTGATCCGCTTCGACAATCGTCATCGGCTGCGTCGTACCAGGGCCGCCAGGCAACTCGGTCGCCGGGGCGTTGTCGAGACGGTTATACGTATAGTAGGCGGTGTTCGTAAATGTCAGGCCGCGGACGTTCGTCGGCGTATCGTCGAGGCGCACGGTGATTTCGAGAACTATCTGCTCACCGATCGGAATATCGATGCCGGTCGTCGTGTCTTCGATAATAAGGTTGGTCGGCGTTCCTGAATTGACCGGCGTCCACGGTCCGGAACCTGCGATCTTGGTGACACTCACATAGCTAAGATCGGCAGCGGATGCGCTTAGATCGTCAATGATGCGGACGTCATGCAACGGTAGAGGATAGGACGCGCTCGGAATCGTTATCCGGTAGCTGAATTCCTCACCGATCGTCGCCGTTGCCTGGGTATTCGCCTTGGTCAGTGCGTTCGGCGGGCCTACGGGCAGCGGCGTGCCGTCCGCCGACGCCGGCCCGTAGCAATAGTCGTTGGGCGGCGTAATCATCGGACAACCATCGCCGGTACGTTCGTAGACGCTGACATCGTTCAGTGATGTCCAGTCGACATAGATAATGTTCGTCAGCGTAATACCCTGATCCGCTGGCGCACGTAACAGCACCTGGTAGGTAAGCTCGAGGGTTGCGCCGGGCGCAACGTCGAGGCTCAGATCGCCGTTACCGGCGCCCCATACCAGCGGGCCATCGGGACTTCCCGTCGGTATGCCGACAAACCCTGCTACGTCCACGCCATTGATCTGGGCGATCGGTGTGTAAGCACCGTAAAGCGCCAGTTCCACCGGCAGCGTGTCGACGATATTGACGTCGTGCGCGATGGCGTTGCCGATATTCGGGATCGTCAGGACGTACTGGACGATGTCACCGAGAGCGATCGGATCACCCGGCGCCTTGCCTGGTGATACGTTGGTGATCGCCTTGGTCGCGGTCAGATCTGGTTCGATCGCCAGGATCGCGACCGTCGTATCGTTGACGGCTTCCTGGCCACCGGTATCGCCGTTGACGAAGTAGGCCGTTGCCGAGTTTTGCAGTGTGCTGCCGACATTCGTAACGAGATCGTTGTTGATACGCGCGAAGTAGCTGATGCGGATGTACGGGTTGATATCCTGGGTGGCGGTGTCGTCTTCCGTGTCGGTAACGACCGAGCCGATATCCCACGCGGCGATACCGCTGGCACCGTCAGCCGGAACTGCGGTGAGCGCGGTTTCCGCGGGCGCCTGCCCGTTGATGCTCGAGATGCCGACGAATTCGTAAGTCACATCGAAGTCGGCGTTGTCGGCGAACACGTAACTGACGCTGCCGAATGCGAGATCGTCATTCATCGATACGCCGTTACTGACGCCTTCCGAAAGATCGACCTGGACCTCGAAGGACTTATGCGCACCGATCTCGGGTGGCAACGCGGTGTCGAGATCTGTTTTCACGATCGTAAGCGGCGGAACGTAGACCGAATCGCTCGCTTCAGCTTCATAGTCGTTGACAATGTCGCCGGCATTCGGCAGTGCACCGATGCGCATGCCGTCCACTTCGCCGTCCACGCCGATCGTGCCGCTCGAGTTCAAAGCGGTATCCTGACCCGGCAGCGACGTCCAGTCGGCCTGAATCGTATTCGCGAGAATCTGGAGCGGTTCTACCGAATCACCGACCTGGACGACAAACGTGAAACTTATTTGCTCGCCCACCGCAATGGCAAACGCCGGGTCCCAGCTGAACAGCGGACTGTCGGGACCGTAGGTCGTGGTGTCCACGTTCGTCGGGGGAGTCGTGCCGCCGAGATTGCCGATGTAGCTCAGGTCGACGCCCGTGAGGTCATCGAGCATTCGGGGGTTGTATGCGGTCGCCGTGCCATTGTTGGTCGCCGTAACCGTGACGGTCAGCTGGTCGCTCGCGTCCGCCGTCTCGACGGCGAAATCTTTCGTGAGCTCGATGAGTGGCTCCGCAACCACGACCTCGGCCGCTTCGAAATCGATCACGACCGCGTTATTTGCTTCGTCGATGTAGCTGACGTTCGTAACCGTATATGCGCCACCGTTGCCGATGACGACGCCATCCTGGTTGGCTTCGACGTTGTCGATGCGCGCGATAAACTGGATGCCGAAATCGAAGCGGCGATCGACGCGGGGCGACTGCGTCACAGTCTGGTTACCGAAGTCCCAGACGACTTCCGTATCGGTACAGGTTGGCGTAAATGCACCGCCCGGCACGAAGCCGGCCGCGTCGTAAGGCGGTGCGTCGAGATCGACGACGGGCGCTTCGCTGCAGCGCATGCCGGCAGGCAACTCATCACGGATGACGAAACTGCGCAGCTGCGCAACCGGGATCATGGTGCGCAGCTCGAACTCGATTTCCTCGCCGATGGAAACCGGTTGCGGCGTCGCAGGCGCAATGGGCGCCGTGTTCGAGAGTTGTATGATCTGCTTCGGCTGCACCTCGACCGGGATGATCTGAATCGTTGCCTCGCCAGGCGCGGATACATACTGCCGCGCACCACCAATTTCACCGTTGGCGCCCAGTGGCGCAGTCTGGTTTCCGGACGCGCCTTCCAGGCTGTCATAGGTCGCAAACGCGGTGTTGGTCAATTGCTGCAGTGGCGCGACGTCGTCAAACGGATCGACGCGGTAATAGAAAGTAACGTTGTCCCCGGCGTCGATTCGCAACAGTGCGTCACTGTGATCGTACGCCGTGATGATCTGGGCCGGACTGCCGTTCAGGACGATATTGTCAGGGACGATCTGGCCTTCACCGATCGCTTCATCGATCTCGGCATTACCGTCGTTGTCGAGGCCGTCGGTCTCGAGTACATCGACGTAGATCAGGTCGGTCGGGTCGGTGTCACTCGTCACGGTCACGTCATAGGCCGGCGCCCGCGTGACGCCGCCCGCAGCGGCCTCGTTCCTGACGGTAACGCGATATATATATGTGTCGAAAGCATCACCATCGTCGGCGAGCGGTACGAAGTTGCTGCAGCCGGGACCGGCGCCGTAAATCGTCTCGTTACAGACCTCTTTCTCGACAATCAGACGCGGTTCGGTGACCGTAAGGTCGACCCTGCGACGGAACTCGGGCGGGTAACCAACGGTCGACGATCCGAGCGTGTAGATCTCCTCCTCGTTCGTCAGCGCGTTGAGGAACACGGCGTCGAACGTCGAGGTCATCAGGTTGGTGCTCTGGGCGGTGTGCTGGTTGGGCGCGGCGCTCTGGTCCACCGGATCATTCAGGAGGCGGGTCGTCGCGTCGACGCGGAACCAGTGATCCTTCACGGTAATCCGGGTATTCGTGTTGTGCGTCCAGTCAAACCAGGCTTCGTCGAGTGGCGCCGGCGGCGGGTTCAGGGAGACGCCAACTATTTCCGACGTGCTGTAGCCGGACGCCAGTGGATCGATCGACGAGATGTAGCCCTGACCGTCGGGGATCTGGTCGATGACCTGCACGTCCTCCACGGCGATGTACGTGTAGCCCGGCGTCAGGAAGCCGAACCAGCCACCGGACTCGATGTGGAACTCGCATTCCTCACCGATCTGGATTTCGATGTCGGGGCTCGCCGGCGGCGGATTGTTCTCGGAGCAAGTGCCGAGCTGCTCCTTGGTCAGGTTGTAGCCGACGACGCGCGCGCGTACCGCATCAATCGAGTAATTGTTCGCACTATCCGTGATGCCGTCGCCGCGCGGTTGCGGCGTCGGGAACCAGAGTGGCGTGCCATCGCTGAGCGTGATCTCGCCGATGACATCGGCGCGGAAGGTCAGGTCGTCGTCGGCGTTCGTATCGACGTTCTTGACGACCTGGAAGTCGAGATTCCGCGTCGCGCCGGCGGGGATTACGCCGACGTCGCACTCGTAGATCGTCGCTGACCCCGGCGGACCGACAGGGTCCGTCCATACCGGCATCGGCGGCGGGTTCGAGGTCGTGCTGCAGGAATTTGGCGCGGTCTGCACGGTCATGGCCTCGCCTAAGGTCACGTAGGCGAAGTAGTCGTCGGCATCGTGACCGCCGCGGTTGCGCAGCTGCACCCTGAGCGGCAACGTGTCGGTATTCGTGAGGATGAAATTGAGCACGCTGCCGCTGACGTCGACGTCGAGATCTTCCGGCTCCGCATCGTCGCTGTCGTTGACGAGCAGGGAGTGCTGGTTGTTGGTGCAAAACTCCTCCCACCAGACCTCGGTCTGACTGCTGATCGGGAATTGCTCGGTCGGATCGGTGTCGGGCGGGTCGCTTGCAGGTTCTTCCTCGCGCACGTCGACATAGGCCTCGAGGTCGTAATACTGCGGGTCGATCAGGACGACACGGAAATAGACGTTGAGCGTGTCGCCGTGACGCAGCATGTTGACCTGGTCGGGGAAGTCCGAATGCATGGTGCTGCTGGTGACGAGGAATTCGGGCGCCGTATTGCCGAGCGGCAGCGCCGGGTCGATCGTCGTCAGCGGGTAGGTGTTCGGTTGCGGGTTCGTCCACGCGACCGTGTCGAGCATGCCCTCGTACGGATTGCCGTAGGCCGGCGAGACCTGCACAAACGGATCGAACGTCGAATCGACGACGTACTCGGCCGGCAGCAAGTGGCGCAGGCGCAGCCCGTTGATGCCGCCCTTGATCGTGCCACCTGTCTGGTTGCGGATCCGGATCCGGATCCGTCCCTTGGTGCCCATCGGCTGCGACGTGTTCGTGCCGGTCATGAACACGTCGACGTCGAGACCGCTCTCGACGGACAAGGTGCTCAGCAGGGCATCGTCCTGGGCGGTCTGTCCGTCCGACGTCGCGGAGATGCCGCCGGGCGGCGGCTGGACTTCACAGCCCCACTCGACGTCGTAGACCGTATTCGTGCGGTTGACGCAGGAGTCCGTGATGCGGCCGACGAGGTAATAGAAACCGCTGCCGCCGGCCGGCGCGACGATGTACGGTCCGGGCGCCGCGTCGAACAGCTGTTCGACGGCAACGCCGCTAAGGTCGGTCGTGCCGCCGACGTTGACACAGTCGCCGGTCCCGCCGCCGGTCGCCGCGGAGTTGGCCTCGGCTTCCGAGTCGCAGATCCAGTCGATCTCGAAGTTGCCCGGCTGCATCGAATCGCTGAACACGAAGTCCTGCAGGTCGGCCTGGCCGTTGTTCTGCACCTCGATGCGCCAGATCGCGTCGTCGTTCTCGTGCCCGTAGATCGTGCTCGTGTAACTGCCCGCGCCCTGACCCGCGTCGACGACGCGGCCGGTCTTGATTACCTGCGGCTCGGGCTCCCTGAGCGGCAGCTCGCCGATGCCGCTCGTGCTCGTGTGGCGGTATCCCGTGTCGCAGCTTGGCGTGAATTCGGTCTCGGCCTCGATATTGCGGTTGGCGAGCACCAGTCCTTCCTCGCCGACGGCCGCGTGACGGCGGACGTCGAATTCAATGTACAGCCGTCGCTGGTTGCCCCCGCCAGAGTTCGGCCGAGTCGGCAGCACGAACTGGTCGCTGATTGTCCACGTCAGGATAGATCCGTTCGGGCCGCTGACGACGGGCTCGACGACCGGCGGCGGCGCGACGTTGTCCGTGTCGAAATCGGTGCTGCCCGCGACGTAGGTCAGCCCCGACGCGAGCAGGTTTTCGGTGACGACGAGGTCTGAGAAGTCGGCGTCGTCATTGTTCCGGTACGGGTTCTCGATCTCGATTCGCACGGTGCCGACGTCGCACAGCTCGCAGAAGCTGACGGTGAAATTGTGATCAATGATATCCGCAGTCGCGAGATTGCTCGGGCAACTCGGGGGCACTGCCTGCGCCATTGCTTCCGTCGACAGCAGCAGGGTCCCCATAGCCATCACGCAGATAGCCTGGCGCAGCAAATTCAATCGCGCCGCTAACGAGCCTTTGTCGCGCAAAGCTCGCGAGTGTTTGTTGAGTTGGGTCATGGCCAGTCGCTACTAATCCGTGTGCGCTTAGCTCACCAACGCGGCTGGCCCGATCCCTGATTGATATTCGGGCGGTCCCGCTGCCGTAGAGTCTGATTGCCCTTTAGGCCGGTGACTTTGCGTCACCACCTTTCGGTGGCTTTGCCTTTGTCTGTGTCGAAACGAGACTATGGATCAAGGCATTAGGTCAAAAGTTGAACTGCATCACATGTTTCGTACGGCTTTGCGCAGACCGGTCTGACACGCTGGAGACCGCGACAGCAGTGGGGTTTCGAGAAGAACGTGTAACGAAGCGAGAGACGTAAGACGTGTTATGTCAACATTTCTTTCCGGATGCAGCCGGGTTGTTTCTTATGTCTAATGCCTGGCGTGGTCACGCAGCGGGCAGGAAGTCGATCGGATAGATTATCGTCATGGCGACGATGTCTTCCTTGGCGCCGAAGTCGAAAGTCAGTACACGATCGACGACCTGCTGGGCCAGGTCCGGTGCCTTCATATCCGAAGAATGTAGCTGGCACAGAGAAACCGTTCCATCCGGCTCGATCGTCAGCTGCAGGACCAGTTGTCCGCGCAGCGTCGGATCCTTGCGCAGTTCACGATTGTAAAGCCGGTACAGCGCCGCTTTGTAACGATCGAATACGATCTGGATTTCTTCGTCGGTGCGTCCGGCCATTGCGCCACCGCTCAGAGGCCGGTTGGGTCCGTCGCCGCCGCCGATCGAACTTGCGACGCGAGCCAGCTGGACTCCCTCGATGCCCCCGCCGCCGCCACCGACGTCCCGACTGATGCTGCTCAGGTTGATGCCGCCACTCGAGCCCGGCGCCGATGTCGTGACCATCATTCGCTCCGGACGCCCAATAGCATCCTCGCCCGCGCTGCTGACCCTGGCCTGCGAGCCCAGCTGTGCGGTCGGCCTGATAGTCGCGCGATTGGCGAAGCTGTCGCGAAACGCCAGTATGCCCTTCGACTTCACCTGTTCCCTGGTGTCCGGCTGCTCGACATCCGCGACGGTCTGTTGCTCGGGCAATTCGTCCGGCGGCTGCTGTTCGGCAAGCTCCGGATCGGGCTCTGGTATCTCTTCATCCGGAATGGTTGGCTCTTCGATCGGCACCGGCGGGGGCGGCGGGGTTCGGTCCTGGCGGACGATCTTCGCGACCCGCTCCGGCAGTTCGTTCAGCTTCTCGCGTTCTACGATCGGTATGGCAATCGTGCCGACGAGTAATGCGATCATAAGAGATGCCGCCAGCGAGGCGCCAAGCGACTTGCGAAAACGCTCATCCTCCTCGCATCCCCTTGCCCAGGGCATGATCTGTGCATGATAGGGAACGTTCTCGACGTCGCGTTCGACGAGCCACTCATTCTTGCGGCTTTCCTCGCGTTCGATTACGTCGCGTAGATCGTAATGGAGATAGTCGAGAGTGTCGTTCTGATCATTAATCTTGTCGATGATCGAATGGCGTCGTTCTTCAACCTTGACAATCTCTTCACCGAATTCGCCAATCCTGCGGCGCGCTTTGTAAATATGCTCGTTCGGATTGTCGGGGTCGAGCTCATTTCCCCAGAACAGATGCGTGGCACCCATACCGTCGAGTTCCTCGAGCGATTGACAGACCTGCTCGAGCAACTCGTATTGATGGTTTCTCTGCGCAAGCGCCTCGAGTTCGGCATCGACCGATCGCAGATCGGCTTCGAATTTGTCGAGCACGCGCTCCGAATTCTCGACCTGCTCCCGAAGCGACTGCTCTCCTGCAGAATGTTCTGAGCTCACAGTGTCACCTTTGTCCGTCAGGTGCTGGCCTGCAACACGTGCGTCGGCTTCTGGATCACGGCCAGAGATACGTTTTCGTATCCCTCATTGGTGCAGGTTGTCATGATCCTCCTGATCACGACGAAGGGCACAGATTTGTCGGCCAGTATCGTGACTTCCAGGCTACCGGCAACCGTCAGGGTGCTCGGCCCGATAATGTTGTCTTTCAACTCCGCAAGACGCGAGGTGAGCGGATCGAACGTCCCTGCCTGTCCTTCGAGGATGTCGTCCACGAACGCAACGATCTGGCCCTGCACGATTACATCTTCGGGGCTCACGAATATCACGACCGTTTCTCGCGGCTTGGTTTCGACCTGCGATTCGGGCAGCTTGACGTTTCTTGGCGCTTCGACCAGCTCGACAGAGCCGGAATTGACCAACAGAAAGAACACGAGAATAGTGAAGACGTCCATCAGTGACGTCAGATTCATTTGCGTGATCTTTACGCGATTGCGCGACATTCGCTTGATTCGGCGCGTGTTTCTCATGGCGCGTCTCCAACCGAAATCTCCGTGAACAATGCGAATAGTTCAAACTGTTCTTCGGCTTCGATCTGTTCTTCACCTTCCATCGGCTCTTCACTTTCGACGGGCACTTCCACCGCCCTGACGACGTCCATCACCCGGATAAGGTAGTCGTAGGGAATGCGCGCCTCCATCAGCACTGAAGCGGCATCCAGTTCCGGGTAGTCCCGCTTGAGGGTAACCATGTAGTCCGACAGCGTCTGCAGGTCGAATTCATCGTCCTTCTTCGGGATCGACGCAATAATCGCAGTACCGTTGCTGATTTCGATACCGGCTTCCCGGACGATCACTTCGATACGGAAACTCTCCTCGTTGCTGGCCGGACCTCCGGCCGAACTCGGCAGGTTGAGTTCGACGATCGTCAGCCTGGAAAACACCGCCGTGATCAACAGAAACGGAACGAGCACCACCATGAGATTCAAAAAGGTGGTTACATCAATTTCGTGAGCGGGTTTGGTTCTCCGCTTGTAATGATGTCGCCTGGCCATACCGGCTAGGCCTCAGCCATCCGCTTCGCCCTTTTCGAGAAAACGTTCAGGGCCTTGACGGTCGCCATCTCGAGACTGTCGACGATGTCGCCGGTCTTGCTCGTCAATATCGCGTGCGTAATCAGAAGCGGTATTGCGACCATGAGGCCGAATGCCGTCGTGTTCATTGCGACCGAAATACTGGCGGACAACAAGTCAGCCTTTTCCGCTGGATTTGCGTTTGCGACAGCCGTGAATGCCTGGATCAGGCCCATGATCGTGCCGAGCAGACCCAGCAGGGTGGCGATGCTCGAGCTGAGCGCAACGTATGGCGTGCGCTTTTCGAGGCGTGGAACGATCTCCATCATGCTCTCCTCCATCGCAATTTCTATGTCTTCGCGACGTCGCACTCCGCCTTGCAGCGTCAAGCCCATGTTCAGGACTTGCGAGATCGTCGATTCGTCCTTACTGGTCCTTTCCCGCGCCTCGTCGAACTCACCGTTGGCGAGCAACGGCTGCACCTGGTCCCATACCACCTGGTTCTTGTTCGTTACCACTGTCAGGGTGATGTAGCGTTCGACTGCGATCGCGACGCCGACTGCGAATACCAGCAGTATCGGATACATGAACACGCCACCCGAGGAGAAGAAACCTATGATCGAATAGAAGAAATCCATTACCAAATCCTCATTTAATTGATTTTCCGAATTCACGCTCGGAACAAGTGCAAGAATAGTGGTCCATCACCCTTTTGAATGTGACCCAGTGCACGTTCAGACATTATGTCTGTTAGTAATTAATTCAGGCACTTAGCGGCGCAGGGAGCGCCAGAATCGCGGATTGTCAGCCTATTCGACGTCGCGAGGCTCATCCTCGCCGGAGCGAATCTCGTAAAAACTCAGTTCCCGGAGGAAGACCTCCTTGTCCACGGGTCGGGCGCGATCGTCGAGCGTATCCGAGAGACTGATGTCGTCACCGAGTTCGGATGATTTCCAGGGAACGATAACGAGTGACTTCGGCGCCTCTTCGTTGCCGAGAATCGACATACCGGACATCGTCTTCGGTCTCTCAAAACCGTCACCCTGCTCTTCCGTTGCCTCTGCCTCTTCGGTCGCCTCGGCCTGGTCCGCCGCTTCCTCAGCGAACGCAGTAAGGCTCACGAGCAATAGCGCCACAACAGTCGTATATATTCTCAAAATCATTACTCCCCCTTACCAATTCGATAGCGAAGGTCTTTCATCCACATCGACACCTCGTTATCGCTCGGCACCGTTGCCATGTACGCTTCATAGTTCCCAAGCGCACAGTTCAGGTCGGCGAGATAAAGATCGCAAAGAATCGCCAGGTTGCGGCGGGCGTAATGATAGCCGGGGTAGATCGCCAGCGCTGCTTCGTAACTCCGACGCGCGTCGGCAAAACGTCCGCTTTTTCGTTGCAGGATGCCGAGCTCGTTGTGTGCGATCGGGTGATCCGGATTCGATTCGAGCGCGAGCAGCAGATTGCTTTCAGCGGCCTCGAGATTTCCGGACTGATGATAGGCGATGCCGAGGTCGACGCGTGGTGCGGTCAGATGCGGTGCCGTCTCGACAACAGACTCGAGCATTGCTATGCCCTGCTCGAGTTCACCCCGTTCGAGAATGTTAAGCGCCTCGTCGTAATCCACCCGCACGTCGCTGCTGATTCGTGCTTCTTCGGTGATCGTAAAGCCGACTTGTTCCTGGACATCGATGCGAGCCGGAGTGCGTGATGATTGTGTCGTGGCACACGCGGAAAGCATGGACGCTGACAGCAACACGAGCACACAAGGGCGTGTTGCTAATCGATTCCGGACAGTTTTAAAGATATCCATAACGACTCCCGGCGATGGCTATTCGTTTATGCCGGATACTTGCGCGGCCGGATCCGCAACGCCGGCATGATCTTCGTCGTCGACGCCGATCTCCGGAGCGATCGGCATACGGTACGCGTACCTGTCGATCGAACCCAGGAAACCGCCACTGATCTCGTTCTTCGCGTAGCGTCCGGGCATCAGGACCGTCAGCTTGTCGAGACTTTTCTGCACCCACGGGTTGTAAATTCCTCCCGCGAGCAATTCGAAATTTTGCTCGTGAACGCCGATCGCCTGCTCTTCGAACGGAAACGCTTCCTCCTCGATAACGAGTTCGTAATCAACCATCTCTGCTTCGCTCAGCCCGACCGGACGCTCGGACGCCATCAGGGCCGTCGAGAATTCCATGTAGATCTCGGCGATGTAGAAAGTTGCCGCTGCCGTGACCTCGGCCACCTCATACACGACGAGATTTTCGAAGACCTCCAATGCAGCGTCCATACGCGCCTGTTTCTCGGCGAGGCTTTCTTCGAACGGCTGCACGAGCTCGAGCGCTGCAAACTGCTCGTAGCTCGGCTTCGCGAGTACCAGAGCGGCCCTGGCCGCGAGATACCTGCTGCGGTCCGTACGCGCTTCTCCGGCATCGCGATCTGCAGCGACGATTTCCTTCAGTTGCTCGTGATACCGCGTGTGGTCGGGCTCGGCTTTGAAAATTTCCGCGAGCCGCGTTCGGGTCTCCATCGCGATATCGAGCGGAAGCGGGTACTCGGCGACATATTGTTCGTAGACCCGAACTGCGTCTTCTGTGACGTTGACCTCGTCATACAGGTCGCCGGCCGTCAGGAGTGCCTCGCGACTCAGTTCGGCATCGCTTGCTTCGGCGGCGATCCTTTCGTGCTCTGCCGCAGAACGTTCGATCTGACCGTCCTCGCGGTAGATGAATGCGAGTTGCTTTGTCGCCTCGGCGCCCAGCTCATGCTCCGGATTGCTGACCCGGAACTCCTCGAGCACGCCGGACGCCAGCGACCAGTCCTCGAGCCTGATCAAGGCCGCCGCCCCATCATATTCGGCCGCGGTGCGTATGGTCGATGTCGGCGCGACATCCTTGATTCTCAGGAAATGATTCGCCGCTGCGCGGTAATCTTCGAGGAGATTCGCCTGCTCGCCTTGCTTGTAGATCGCCGCCGCGAGGCCATCGACTACGGCAGCCCTCGTTTCATCTTCATCGGGCGTGTGTGCAAGCACACTTATATAAGCGTGTTCCGCATTCTCGTATTCGGCAAGGTCGATCGACGAGTGGGCGATGACGGCCCAGGCGGATCGTAAAAGCAAACTGTCTGCGGCCGGATAGCGCTCGATCAGTTTTTGCGCCGACGCTATCGCGATATGAAAATCCTTCATCTCGTAAAGGTCATCGGCGGCCGCGCCGAGCACTACCGGAGCCTGCTCGTGCTCCTGGAAGCTATCGGCGAACCTGAGCGAACTCGCCACCGTCAGTTTCTTTACTTCGAGCTGCCGGGCGCCCGTCGCCCGCTCGAGATGTTGCCGATGCGCATAAATTGCCGCATAACCGGCTGCCGACGACTGCTCGTGCTGCGCGTATTCATAGGCTGTTAGTTCGTACTCTATCGCCGCCTCACCAAAATCCTCATTCTCGAGCAGCAGGTCCGCGAGCCGGTAGTTGACCTGTGGCGAATCAGCGTCTGCCGGGAACGAACGGATGAACTGCCGATACCAGCGCTGCGCCTCGCCGAAGTTCGCCGGTCTCTCGTCTATCAGGTTCTCACTCTGATAGAGCGCGTGATAATGACCCGCCAGATCCGTCAGATTCGTCTTGAGGAAACCGACGACCTCTGGCGAGTTGTCGATATCAAAATAATTCCAGTACTCCGCGTCGCGCGCATAGTTCGTCGCGAACTCTTTTTTCGATTCCACGACGAGTATTGGGAATCCGGCTTCGTCGTAAATTTCCACGACGCGCATGCTGTAATGCGGCGCGACCTTGTGGAACGGATTCAGATCGACGAATGAACGATAAATCGACGCCGCGTCGTCATAACGAAGCTTGCTGAAGTAGAACTCGCCCAGATTGCCGTAAATCTTGTCGGCAAAGCTGCGCTCACCGTTTGCCAAGAAATACTCGTCCACGACTTCGGGGCCGCCAAGGTTGGAGAAACTCAGGGAGATCACGCGAAACGTGTCGGTTATCCGGTGTTCATCGTCTTCGTCAAAATCCTGGTCGAAGTCGTAGCCGTTCGACTGCCGGTAGTCGAGCATGGCCATGTAGTTGTGCAGTGCCTCTTCGTAAAACTCCTGCTTGTATAAAGTCCATCCCAGTTTGTACAACGCCAACTCGTAATAGGACGACGTCGTACCCATCCTGATGATCGACCCGTAGGCGTCTTCCGCATCCAGGTATTTTTTTCGCACGAAGAAATATTCGCCGCGCCGGAAATGGACTTCATCGACGTATTTTGAATGAGGATACCTGACGACCAGCCGGTCCATAACCGCCATCGCCTCGTCGGGCTCCCCGATCTCGTCATATGCGCGTGACATCTGATAAAGCACTTTGTCGTTACGCTCATAATTCGGATAGGTCTCGAGGATTTGACGATAGGTCTCTATCGCCTCTCGAGGCCCGCCCGGCACCGTTACGCTTTCGGCACCTGGTAAAGACGTATCGAACCGGCTCGTAGCAGACAATAGTTCTTCCCGGCGCGTCGCCCGCTCCTCGAACGCTTCCTCGGACTCCGAGGATTCAACAGGGCCCGCAGACTTTTTCTCGGATACCTCTCCTTCAACTTGCGTTGCAGTTTCCGGAACCGCCATCTCGACAAGCTCGCCGCTGCCCATGACGCCGTACGCCTGTTCGATCTGCAAGTCGGCCAGTCGACGCATCGCCTCGGGCGTCCTTGCACTTTCTTCCGTCTCTTCGAGATAGCGGCGGTAACTTTGCGCCGCGCGCTCGAGGCTATCGTCGAGGTACACCTCTTCGACATCGGCCTGTGCGCTCTCCAGCTCCGCGAGCGTGCCCTGCTTCGGGGTCGTCGTCGCACAGGCGGCAAGAGCTACGGGGGCCAGCATGACTGTGAGCGCACGCCTTTTCACGGCTGCTCATCCATATTGGCCTGGGACTGCGTCGCACGGTCATAGCTGTCGGCCAGTGCGAAGCGCGCTTTATCCGCGTACCTCTCAAGACGGCTGCGCCGGGCAATCAGTTCCTCGATTGCCGTAAGCTCGAGCAAATGTCCCTGGCGGGCAATCAGCAGGTCGATCTTCTCGACCGACATTTGTACATGCATGCGGAGGCGCTTGATCGGCTTCTCATAACCGACATAACTGTGCGTCGCCGCCTGTCTTGCCCGGACGTACTGGTCGTATTCATCCTGCACGACCGCCATGGCCTGATCGAGCCCGCGCAGGTTCTCATCGAACTTCGTCAGCCGTTCGTGATACTCGGTTTCGAGCGTCCAGGTCAGTATGCCCTCGAGCCGTCGCAGGCGCTGCATCGCCGCCGCGACCTGCGGGGAATCCGAACCCTGCAACTGCGTCTCGATATGCTCGATGCGCCGGAGTATGGCCTGCTCCTCCCGTGTCGCGAGGAGTTCCGGCCGTGGCGTTGTGAGCAATTGATCACGACGCTGCACAAGCATTTTGTGCTGCTCGATACGCAGACGCATTCGGGAGTCGAGCTCCCGGAACTGCGTATCCACCTCGGGCAACAGCGGTTCGTAATGAGCATGGCGAATGTCCACCATCTCATCGAAGGAATCGAAATTGTTCTGCCAGACGAGGAGCTTCTTGCGCAGGTCGGCGAGATCCAGATAGTTCTGCAATCCCGTCTGGAAATCGTGCGCGGCAAGAAGTTCCATGAGGTAATAGGTTTCCGGTGCCTCCGGCAATGACCGCAGCCGGATGACCCAGTTCTTGTCCTTGCGGATCTCTTCGCGAATCAGGGCCTGCAGGAACTTGCCCTCCCTGATGCTTTCGATCGAAGCATTGAGCTTGCCGACTTCGGTACTGAACGAGTCCAGCGCGCGTCCAAAGTAAATGGCCGCGCGGCCGTGAACGTTCAGTTTGCCGTAGGCATACGGGAGCGCGAGCATCGCCTCCTGCGTCGCACGATCCGTAACCTCACGCTCAGCCAGGATGCTCCACGGAACAACCGCTCTGTCGAAGTTGTCGGTGGACATCTTCGCCCAGCCGGCACTCAGCAGAGCCTGATTGGAAAACGGCCCGTCGAGGCGTACGCGATTCAGGAACGGGACCGCACTGTCGTAGCCGCCATCTTCGAGCAAAATCGTGCCGAGGACGAGATTGGACTTGTCCCTGATAGCCAGTTCGGCGGGGTCATCGGTGGATATCTGCCCGGCCCGCTCCAGTTGCTCGAGCGCCGCTTGCCGCTGGCCGCCCTGCAGGTAAGCGATGCCAAGATTGTAGGCAGCGAAACCGCCGAAATCATCCGAGTCCAGCAGTCTCTTGAGAACATCGATCGAGTCCGCCGATCGCCCTTCCGCGAGATAGATATTCGCCCGCAGAAATTCGATATCGTCACGAATCGATTCAGGTACCTTGCCGTCGATCCGTGCCAGCGCCCGCATCGCGTCCGCCATCTGGTTCTTCTGAAAGTGGATCCGGGCAAGCCTGTATGCAGCATCGTTTCGCACTCGCTCATCGACGGCGCCCTCGAGCACGGCCTTGATTGCGCGACCTGCTCGATGGTGCATCCTGTAACGCAGTTCGAAATCGCCGAGAGAAAATTCGGCGTCGTCGATGTGGTAGAAAAGCGTGTCGAGCTCCGGTTGGTCGACCGCGTCATGCTGCTTGACTTCGGTGTCAAGGCGTTCCAGCGCTTCGAAGAATTGCCCCTGGTGCGCATAGTACAGCGCTTCGCCGAAGTACAGATCCTTCAGCTCGTCACTTCGACCCGGACTCGTTGCCAAAATGGCGATCAGCAGGAGCCCGATCACTGAGAGCGGTGCTCGGCTCATCATCTACCAGTCTCCGACCTGGATTCCGCCCTTTCCGAACTCTGGCCCGGACAGTGTTATGCCGAGTGTCTTGGGTTTGACACCCTTCGCGAAGGAAAAACTGTCAGATGCGTTGAAGTCCTTGCCACTTTTCGACTGACCCATCATCGTGACGCGAAGATCATGTTCGCCCGTCACGACATTGCCCGTGTATATGCGCTGCACGCCGCCTTTTTGCAGTGCCTCGAGTTCCTGGTAGCTATAGATATGGTGTGTGGCCAGATTCCCGTCGATCTCGACCTGCACTGCATCGAGTCGAAACGCCTCGTTATCGGCGACAGATACGAATATCGCAATCTGTGTATTGGTTGGATAAAGCAGCCGTTCTTCGAGATTGCTGAGTTCCGAGGCGATGTTCAATACGTCGGACTTAATCTCCTGAACCTGGCCGTCCAGACTCCGCAAATCGTCCGCGGACAGCTCCTGTGTACCGCTCATGGCAGCGGAACTGCAGGCGAGCAGTACCACTGTTGAAATGCGGGTGAGTTTCAACATCTCGATTGTCCTTTTCTGCTACATATTCAATGTGTAATGCCAGTAGACGCGGCATCGCGGCACTGGCGCAGGTGGACTCTAGTGTTGGGGAAATCAAGGGTCATATCTGTGAACTGCGCCTCAATTCGCCGCGGCTTGCGACGCGAAGGAGCTGATTTCCCGCCTTGGCCTACGCGCAAAGGGAGCCGGGCGGATTGTGACGCGTGTCACAGATTGGTATTCCTGTCCGTACCCTACATATGATAGTTCGGCATCGTCGATGCCTCCTGGAAACAATTTCTATATTTTACATTAAGAAATTCTCTTACTTTATTGATATATAAGAAGAAATTAATCCTTCCTTTTATTCCTCGCTCAGAGGAAGGTTTCAGATGCAGTCATTCGGCCCAAATAGCAAACGCACCGGCAGGAGGCCATCTTCATTTCTGTAAAGACGTTGCAGAAATCCATTCATGTGATTCCTGAGTTGCGTTGGACGCAAGGGCCCTGCTTGCGGTAGAACAGCTGTTGGCTATCAATCTATTGGCGGGGTCATGGAAACTTCTCTGAGATTTTTTGGCGGGCGGTTTGGTGCCGCGGTGCCGTTGCTGTTCTTCGTCATCTGGGCGATATCGATATCTGTTGCCGGGGCACCGAGCGAACATGGCCTGATCCTGGGGATGGTTATTGGGCTTACGCTGGGCATGTTGTTGTGTCGCAGTTCGTGGGCTGATTATGCGAATGCCATCTTTGCGGGCATGGCGAATCCTGTTGCGACCGTGACGATTATTGCCTGGTTCTGGGCGGGGATGTTTGCGCAGGTTCTTAGAGTCGGTGGTCTGGTCGACGGACTGGTGTGGCTCGGGGGTGAGTCGAATGCGACGGGTGGCTTTTTTGTCGGCGCGACGTTTGTGCTTGCAGCAACATTCGGTACGGCGGTGGGTACCGGTTATGGCACGACGGTAGCGTTTTGCACCTTGATGTTTCCGGCCGGGATTATTCTCGGCGCCGATCCTGTGTGGCTGTTCGCAGCGATCCTGTCTGGCGCTGCTTTCGGCGATAACCTCGCGCCGGTGTCCGATACGACGGTGGTGTCGGCAACGACCCAGGAGACGGATATCCCGGGCGTGGTGCGCTCGCGTGTCAAGTACGCGGCCACAGCGGCGTTGCCGGCGGTTGTTCTCTTTACGGTGTTTGGCGGCGCCGGGGTGGAGGCCGATCATGGCCGTGCGGCCGAATTGCTTGCCGAATCGGCTCGTCCGGATGGCCTGGCACTGCTTCTGCCCTTTGCACTCGTGATCTATCTGGCGTTGCGCGGCTATCACATTCTCGTTGCCCTGACCTGGGGCATTGTTACGGCGGTGGTGTTTGAGCTTGTGCTCGGTCTCGCGCCTTTCTCTGCCATTCTTTACTTCGACCCCGCTACCGACACGGTCGGCGGCGCGCTGGTCGATGGCATTGCCGGATACCTGGGGCTATCGATCCTGATACTGCTGATCGTTGCCGGCGGGCACCTGATGCGGCTCGGTGGCGCGCTCGATGCGTTGATCGACGGCCTGAAAAAGTTCGCTAAGGAATCGGTCGCTCGGGCCGAGACGGCAATGTGGGGCATCGTCTTTTCGCTGAATGCCTTTATTACGATCAATACGGCCGCCGAGATCGCCGCCGCACCGGTCATCTCGCAGCTTGGCAAGCGCTTCAAGCTGCACCCGTACCGGCGTGCGAACATGCTGGATGCCGTGACATCGGCGATCGGCTATATCTTCCCGTGGGGTGGCGGCGTGTTGATCGGCTATTCAACAATCCGAAACCTGGAATCACAGTACGATTTTGTGCAAGCGGTGCCACCTACCGAAGTCTGGCCGTTCGTGCTGCATGGCTGGTTCCTCGCTGCCATTATGCTGATTGCCGCGATTTCCGGGTTCGGGCGGACTTACGAGGCTGCTGACGGGTCCGAGTCCAAGACGCCACCGCTTTGACGCCACCGCTATAATGCGGTCTTTTCGAGCGGCCCCGATGGAGACATATGTCATTCTTCGCCGAACTTAGACGACGAAACGTAGTTCGCGTTGCCGGGGTCTATGTGGTTGTTGGCTGGGCGCTGGTGCAAATCGCATCGACCCTGGAAGAGTCGATAGGCCTGCCAAGCTGGTTCGACGGGCTGATCGTCGCCCTGCTCCTGATTGGCCTGCCTGTCGCCCTGATATTGGCCTGGGCATTCGAACTGACTCCCGAAGGTGTCGTGCGAACCGAGAATGTCCCTGAGGGCGATGGTATCACGCGAAATACCGGGCGCAAGCTTGACTACGCGATCATCGCCGGGCTGGTGGCGCTGGGTGCAATCATTGTTTGGCAACAGACGAACATGCCGGACGCAGACCGCGAAGTCATAGAGTCCGCGGCAGTCGAACCGGCAATTGAATCGGCTTTCAAACCCTTTGAAAAATCGATCGCGGTGCTGCCATTTGCCAATCGCAGCCCCAATCCGGATGACGCATTTTTTGCCGACGGGATGCACGATGACCTGCTGACACACCTGGCAAAGATTGCCGACATGCACGTCATCTCGCGTACATCGGTCATGGGCTTCGTCGGCTCCGAGCGAAAAATTCCGGACATTGCCCGCGAACTGGGCGTGGCAACCATCATGGAAGGCGCGGTGCAGCGCGCCGGTAATCGAGTGCGCATAAACGTACAGCTGATTGACGCCGAGACCGATGTCCATCTATGGGCAGAAAGCTATGACCGGGAGCTAACGGCGGACAATATCTTCGAGATTCAATCGGAAATCACGAAGGCAATTGCGGTTGCACTAAATGCGGCACTGTCAAGCACCGACGAAACCGAGTTGGAGCATCGTCCCACGAAGAACCTCGCGGCCTACGATGCTTACATCACCGCCCGGCTTCTGTCGAGCAGGTATTTCGAAAGCGAAGAGAGACTCCGGGAGGCTGTTGCCGCCTTCGACAAGGCGATAGAAATCGATCCGGAATTTGGCGAAGCATATGCCGGCAAAGCGCACATGAAAGTCGCCACCTATTGGTTTACGGGGGCTGGCGGACCGTGGCTTGAAGAAGCGTGGGAAGCTTTGCAGTGGGCCGAGGAACTGGCGCCCGATGCGGTGGAGACGTTGACCGCACAGGGTCACTACTATTATTGGGGACTTCTTCAATACGACCGTGCCGACAATTTCTTTGCACGCGCACTCGAGAAGTCGCCGAATCATGTCGAGGCTCTGGCTGGAAAAGCGTACTCGGCGCGCCGCGATGCCCGCTTCGATGAGGCGACCGATCTGCTGGAAAAAGCGCACCGACTCGATCCACTCAACGTCGACGTAATTCTGAATCTGGCCGAGACCCACGTAGACCTCGGCCGTTTCGATGAAGCGAAAGGCGCGATGCGGCGGGCACAAGCTATCGCACCATTGGAGACCCTCGATACAACGAGCGCCGCCGCGGTATGGGCGAGGCTGGGAGACACCAAACAGGCCTGGGCGACGACTAAGAATACGGCGCAATCAACCGGCCCGATGTTTGATTTTCGTGTTCAACATGCTTTGGCAACGCGTGACCCGGCGAATATTCGTTTGGCAGTTGAAAGCTGGCCTGAAGAGCTGCGCCGCCCGGGAAATTTCGTCGAGGCACATTCACTCGCCGAGGCAAAAGCGTTGCTGTTCCTTGGCGAAGCTGAGGCTGCGGACAAGTTACTTGCAGAGATCAAGACCCGCGTAGATTCAGCAGAGGTGCCCTATCCGCAGGCCTGGAAATCCAATGCACTCTATTGGCCGATGGAGTTACCGGGCCTCATGGGTGACCTGGAGGGCGTGCGCAAGGCTGTTGCCGATTTCGAATCCCACGCTCCCCGAGACGAATGGGCGAAGCCACACATCTACCTTGACTTCGCTCGTGCCTTCCTCCGCAGCGGTGATATCGAGACCGCATTTGCGTATGTGGATCGCATGGTCGCGGTTCGCGGCCCATGGATATTTGTGTGGCTCTCCAATGACGTTACATTTGATCCGTTTCGGGAGCACCCGCGATACCTGTCGCTGCAATCGGACTTCGAGTCATGGGCGGGCAGCACCGGCCAGTAAGAGTGCAATGCAAAGTGAGCCGATAAAAACCAATCTCAAATTCCTGGCCAATCTTGATGAGCCTCTGGTTTACATTCCCTCCAAAGGTGGTGGTGATGAGACGGAACACGTGGGTAATTTCACGATGCAGGAAGTGGACGTTTACGATGGCCGTCATGACAAGCCGTCTACCAGTCTGGACGTCGAAGGGTTCAGGCTGGTGTCGCAGGAAACTGAAGTTCTGGATTTCTATGATGACGCGCAGGTCGAGGGGACCTACCACGAGGAAGTGAAAGCGTTACTCACTTCGGTTTTGGGCGCGGCGCATATCGAGATCTTTGACGATACGAGACGTTCTGCGTCTCAATCACGACAAAAAGACAAGATGATTCGTGAACCCGCAGATATCGTTCACAATGATTACACCGCGCACTCCGGCATCAAGCGACTGCGTGACCACTTTTCAGATCGGCCGGATGAGGCGGAGAGGCTATTAAGGGGACGCTTCGCTATCGTCAACGTATGGCGTTCGATCGCAGGCCCTGTTTACAGCCACCCACTGGTGCTTTGCGATGCCACGACGGTGAGAGCGCAAGACCTGGTT
>Ga0255053_10000332_pt1 | contig 25992 bp, 25 predicted proteins | sample JV7_2_22_MG_FD_188635 | JGI IMG/M metagenome (GOLD analysis project Ga0255053, IMG submission 188635) | Seawater microbial communities from Jervis Inlet, British Columbia, Canada - JV7_2_22 | ecosystem: Environmental > Aquatic > Marine > Inlet | place: Canada: British Columbia | collected... | reverse complement strand
TTGTGTATGTGCGACCGCTAGCGGGCTCGCGCCGAGGTGTGTGTTGAACAGCCGCCGCAGGTGCCGGCTTGTGACGCCGAGGCGCGTCGCCAGATCCTCGATGTTGCTGTCGTCGAGTGCGCCGTTCGCGATCAGGCGCAAACCGCGCCGCACTGTCGTCGAGGTGCCACTCCATGCCGGCGTGCCGGGAGCGCATTCCGGTCGGCAACGCAGGCAAGGACGGTACCCGGCTTCGCCAGCGGCTGCCGCGGTCGGATAAAACGAGACGTTTTCGCTCTTCGGCGCATTTGCCGGGCAGATCGGACGACAGTAGATACCCGTCGTCTTCACTCCGACGAAAAACTGACCGTCAAAGCGTGCATCGCGTGACAGTCGGGCTCGTTCGTAAACTTCGTTGCTAACCATGGGGCAAGTATACGCCCCGAGCCCTCTCAAACTAGCCAGAATCGGACTTGCATGCTAGCGGTCGATTCCTCCGACGCACATGTACTTGATCTCGAGATAATCGTCGAGGCCGTACTTCGACCCTTCACGGCCCTGACCGGATTCCTTGACGCCACCGAAAGGTGCCATCTCGTTCGAGATGATGCCCTCGTTGATCCCGACGATGCCGTATTCGAGCGCCTCGCCGACACGCCAGATGCGGCCGACATCGCGTGAATAGAAGTAGCACGCAAGACCGAACTCGGTGTCGTTCGCCATCGCGATCGCTTCCTCTTCGGTCTTGAATTTGAAGAGCGGCGCGACGGGTCCGAAGATCTCCTCGCGGAACACACGCATGTCGACGTTCACCTGGGTGAGAACGGTGGGCTCGATATAGCAGGTTCCGAGATCCGATCGACCGCCTCCGGCTACAACGCTTGCACCCTTGGCCACTGCGTCATCCACGAATTCGAGTACGTCATTTGCAGCCCCCTCGTTGATCAGGGGTCCGACGTTGACGCCGTCCTGCGTGCCTTCACCAAGCTTGAGCCCTTCCATTGCAACCATGAGCTTCGCCGCAAACTCGTCGTACACGCCTTCCTGCACGAGAAGTCGATTTGCACAGACACAAGTCTGGCCCGCATTGCGGAATTTGCAGATCATTGCGCCCTTGACGGCTTCGTCGAGATCCGCATCATCGAAGACGATGAACGGCGCGTTACCACCGAGCTCCATCGACGTGCGCTTGACCGTTCCGGCACATTGCTCAATGAGCAACTTGCCGACCTGGGTCGAGCCGGTGAAAGTCAGTTTCCGCACGACCGGATTGCTCGTCATCTCGGCACCGATCTCGCGCGTAACGCCAGCGACGATGTTAATGACGCCAGCGGGCACGCCGGCGCGTTCGGCCAGTTCCGCCGTGGCAAACGCCGACAGGGGTGTTTCATTGGCGGGCTTGCAAACGACCGTACAACCGGCAGCAAGTGCCGGTGCGATCTTGCGCGTCATCATTGCGTTCGGAAAATTCCATGGCGTGATACAGGCCACGACACCGACCGGTTGCTTGATGACGACGATGCGTTTGTCGTTCGACGGCTGTGGAATCGTGTCTCCGTAGACGCGCTTGGCCTCCTCGGCGAACCATTCGATGTAGTTGGCGCCGTAGGCGATCTCGCCGCGCGCTTCGGCCAGCGGTTTGCCTTGCTCCGCCGTCAGGATCTGCGCCAGGTCCTCCTGATGCTCCCCCATCAAATCGAACCATTTCCTGAGAATGGCGCCGCGTTCCTTGGCCGTTTTCTGGCGCCACTCGACTTGCGCCCGTTCGGCTGCCTCGATCGCCCGGCGGGTTTCAGCCGTACCGCATTTCGCTACCTCGGCAACGGTCTCGCCGTTTGCCGGGTTCAGGACGGGCAGCGTCTCGCCGCTGTCCGCATCGGCCCATTTGCCGTCGATGTACGCCTGGGTCCTGAAAAGACCCTGGTCTGAGATCTGCATGCCGCTAACTCCTCTCGTGTTGCTGGCTTCAGTTCGGCTGGCTAGCTTAGAGCCGGCCGGTGACTGGATGCAACTATCCGATGCGGCTCTCCGCTCGCATGACCCCGGACCAGGGCGGGGGGGGTCAGGCGGCTGGACGTTGCTCCACGGGGGCAGTCTTCTGCAACCACGTTTCGAGATCGTCGAAACCTCCGATACGCTCGCCGTCGATGAAGACCTGTGGATAGCTCGTTACGTTCGCGACGGCTCGCATCGTGCGGTCCGTGTAGTCCCGATTCAGCACAAGCTCCTCGAATTCGATACCGGCATCGAGCAGCAGGCCTTTTGTTTTCGCACAGAACGGGCAGCCTTGCCGCGAGAATACGGTTACGTCATGCGGCATTTGCACCTCGGGTTCGAGGTACTTGAGCATCGTGTCGGCATCCGAGACCTTGAACGGATCGCCCGGTTCTTCCGGCTCGATGAACATCTTCTCGATGACACCGTCGCGGACCAACATCGAGTAGCGCCAGGATCGCTTGCCGAAACCGAGGTTTTCCTTGCCGACCAGCAGGCCCATGCCGTCCGTGAAGTCACCGTTACCGTCCGGCAGGAACGTCAGCCGATCAGCCTTTTGGCTATGCTGCCATTCGGTCATGACGAATGCATCGTTCACGGATATGCAGATAATCTCGTCGATGCCGCACGCCCCGAACAGTGACGCCAGTTGATTGTAGCGCGGCACGTGCGAAGAAGAGCAGGTCGGCGTGAACGCGCCGGGCAGGGAAAAGACCACAACGGCCTTGCCGGCAAAGACATCGTCGCTGCTCAGGTCGACCCATTCGTAGTCACGACGAGTCTTGAACGTGACGTCGGGTACGCGCTTGCCTTCAATATTTTCTAACATGATTGTCTCCAGTGTTAATGACGAAGAATCAGGCCAGCATGCTCCTGAGCATCCAGGCGTTTTTTTCGTGAATTTGCATTCGTTGTGCCAGCAGGTCGGCGGTGGGCTCGTCACTCGCGTCCGCGGCAGCCTCGCTGGCTTCGCGCGCCGTACGGGCGACCGTTTCCTGGCCGATGACGAGCTGGCGAATCATCTCTTCCGCCGACTCTTCGCCGCTTGCTTCCTCGATGCTTGTAATCGCGTTGAATTCGGAATACGACCCCGGCGCCTTGACACCCAGCGCCCTGATTCGCTCGGCGATCTCGTCAACCGCAGTCGCGAGTTCGGTGTAATGACCCTCGAACATCAGGTGCAAGGTATTGAATTGCGGGCCCTCGACGTTCCAGTGATAGTTGTGTGTCTTGAGGTACAGGGTGTAGCTGTCCGCGAGTAATTTGGACAGACCCGACGCTATCCGCTGGCGGTCTTCTGTGTTGATGCCTATGTTCAGCTCCATGACTTGTGCTCCCGTTGATTTCATGCAAGCAGTTTAGGGCTCGAACAATAAGAAATAAAATGGTTTAATTAGATCACAGTAAGCTATTTTTTCGATTGATGAAGTTACCCACGACCAAACAGCTCCGCTACTTCGTCGCATTGACCGAAACCCTCCATTTCGGTCGTGCTGCCGAGGCTTGTTTTGTCTCGCAATCCGCACTCAGCAACGCGATCCAGGAACTCGAATCACTGCTCGATGTACAGCTCGTCGACCGCACCAACCGTTCCGTAACGGTCACCGCCATGGGCCAGCAGCTTGCGACCCAGGCACGACTTTGCCTGCGAGATATCGAGAGCCTCGTGCAAATCGCAAGTGGGCATCGTCAGCCATTGACGGGCGATCTGCACCTGGGAGTAATACCTACGATCGCACCGTTCATGCTGCCGAAAGTGCTGCCGAAATTGCGGCGCAAGTTTCCGGACCTGAATCTGTTTCTTCTTGAAGAGCAGACGCAGCGCATCTACGAACGACTGATGGATGGTGAACTCGACCTGCTCCTGCTCGCGCTGCCTTATGATATGCGTGGCGTCGAAGTGCTACCGCTATTCAAAGACCGTTTCGCCCTGGCATATCGCCAAGGCACGACGAAAGTCGACCCGGAGAACTATCGTTTCAACCGTCTCGACGCTGACAGCGTTCTGCTGTTGGAAGATGGCCACTGCCTGCGAGACCACGCCCTCGCGGCGTGCAAGATCCGCAACACGCAGAAGGTCCGACGCATCGGTGCGAGCAGTGTACTTACGCTTGTCGAGATGGTGGACGCGGACCTCGGCATTACGTTTCTTCCCGAAATGGCGCGCGACTCGTCGATCCTGAGAAATACGAGGGTTAAGCTGCAACCACTCGGTGACAGCAGCTACCGAACGATCGGAATCGCGTGGCGCAAGGGTAGCCGCAGAACAGAGGAATTCGAAATACTGGGTCGCTTCCTGACCGGGCAACAATAAGTCAGCTGTCTATTGAAAAGAATACCGGCATGCGGCTTTGCGACCTTCCATTGTTGGCGCTGGCACTCGTCGCGGACACCAGCTACACGATGCTAAGATCAGTGGTCAACAAGCGCAGGCCATGAGCATGCCGAACAACGCACCAGGCACACACCAGAAAGCCCTGTCGATCAATCTCGACGACAAAATATATGGCGTGATCGCCGAGATCGGCGCCGCTCAGGAAGTCGCGCGCTGGTTCTTCCGCGTGGGTGCGGCCGCGGGCAGCGTGGCCAAGACGATATCAGCCTACGACATGCAGGTCAGCGATGAAGTCTACGGCAAGGCCAGCCGGTACGTCTCCAGGGACCGGGTCGAGGCGATGCTGCAAAAAGAATACGACCTGCTTGTCCAGCGACTTAGCGAAAAGCGCGGTCATGACACCCGCTTTTTCGCGTTTTGCAATACGGTTGCAGCGCGCAACTTTGCGGGTACCAACGAATGCCAGGGCTGGATCGGTCTGCGTTTTCAGGCCGAACCGGGTGGCGAGGCGAACACACTCATCCTGCATATCAACATGCTTGACGACACCGCCATCGCCCAGCAGGAGGCCGTCGGGATTCTCGGTATCAACGTTATTTACAGTGTGTTCTTTGGAACGGGTGGGCCAGAGGGAAATCTTTCCAGCCTGACTGACAACCTGGCTGAAGGTCGACTCGAAGCCGATCTGGTCGATGTTTCGGGACCCGCCTTCGAAAGTATCGACCCGGTTCAGACCGGACTCACGATTGTCGCCAGCGGACTCGCGGAAGCCGTACTGTTCGATCGCGAAGGCGTGCAACAGCCGCCGACAGAAATTTTCCGCAAGCGACCAGCGATCATCAAGCGCACGTCGATGCGCTATTCCTCCGCCGTCGATACCGTTGGATTCGACGGTGCCGGGCACAAGCTTGCAGAGGATTTGGACGAGTCGGCCAAAACACCGCTCAACGTGACCGAATTCAGCATCGACAGCGTGCATGCAGGCGGCTGTGACGATACGGCTGAAGTTCTCGATCACATCCGCAAACTTATTGATCAGCACGAGTGGATCATGCTCACGCGACTGCGTCAGAGCTACAAACTGAGCCGTTATTTGCGACGCTACTCTCAGCAGCCGTTGCGTTTCCTGATGGGTATATCAACTTTCGCAATGCTGTTGTCGGACAAGTTCTATGTGGACTCGGATGATGACCTTTTGCAGGCGACTGGCAAGCTGTTCGCGAACGGCGTAAAAGCCTATGTACAACCGATGTCTTTGGCAAATGTTCGACGGCACCTGGAGTCCGTCAACGTCAATCCGGATTGGGTTGAGACCACCGACGAATCGGATACGGTGTCCATGAAGAACCTGAGCTTGCGCGGACCGCTGATGCGGCTACTGCAATACCTGACAGAATCGGGTTTTGTCGAAGATCTACGCGATCCTTGATCAATTATTGTCGGGCTCGACGTTTTCGGGTTCATCCGGTGTTGCCGGCCCGCTGAGTCGCTCTACGGCGACCTGCACCGGGGCGATCTGCAGCATCTCCTGAAATGACTGATAGAAGAATCCAAAAACCAACAACAGCATCGCGAGCGAAAGTGTCCACGTAACTTTCAGCTCCCAGGGTCTCTCGTTCTTTCTCCTGGACATCATCTCAATTACCCCCTACAGCTTTGCGACTGAACGCAGTTCGAATTTTTCGTCGAAGGCGAACGATTTCGTTCAGGTATAACCCGACAGGACAGAACAATCGGCACCAGAATCTTGGTACAAACAGTGAGCCCAGTATCGATGCGGGCAATATGTACCACTGGATGCCAAGCCCTTCCAGCGAAAACATCATTGCAAACGGTTCATAGGACCCCAGCGCCGGGTGTGCAGTGAGGAAGATGAGCATCAGCGCAACCCAACTCAGAGAAAAAATCAGCGTTCTCGCCCTTCGTTGAAAACGACTGTCGATTTTCAGCTTGACGCCGCTGACCTTCTGCGCAAGATCCTGAACAACCATGAACGGGCAAAGACGCTGGCAATATATATTTCGGCCCATCGCCACGATGCTGCCCAGCACACCGATCATCATGATCCACCACATCGGGTGCTGACGCAGGCTGGGAATATAGCCCATGAAAATACCGGCAATATTGGCGAGACTCAGGGACACATTTGCATAAAAACCGATAAATACGAGGGCGCCCACGGTCACCGTCAGCGCTGCATATTTGCCGATTTTGTCCTTGCGGTATCCCGCGACAAATGCCAGCACGAACAAGAGGACCAGCACTGCTTCGTTGACTCCGAAAATCCAACCCGGTTGCTGCCAGGTCGGCTCGAGTTTCAGATGATTGACCGCACCGAGATGGACTGCATTCCGCATTGCCGAAGTGAGCCCTCTGGCAGAAATCGTTGCGCCGCTTACTGCATCGATATCGTCACCGACGATGAAGTTATCTGAAACTTCCTTACCACCAAACTGGCGAAAGAAATTCCCACGATGCAATCGCTCCATGAACGCGGGCGTCTCTTTGTGCGACAGCATCAACGCTTCAGCGAGGCGGCCACCGTCCTCTGTACGCCTGGCGCGAACACCGACGACGAGCGGCCCACCATAGCCTTCGCCAGCGGCAATTATGACAACGTCGTCCTTGCCTTCAATTCGGTAGACAAACGGCAATGTCACATTGGCGTCGGAGCCGACCAGCGTTTCGCCAGGCAACGCTTGCTTCAGCATTTTCTCGTAGTCCGGCCTGGCCGCGATCTGACCGATAATGAAAGCGGCGACCAGCAACGTCCAAGCGACACCTTCGAGGACCGCTCGCCACGGGAATCCCCTGGACGGCTCAGCCGGCAACTCCCCTGCTGGAGGGGGGCTGTCGATCGGGTCTGTCATTTGCCCGATTCTGGATCTTGCACGGCAGGCTGGTTCATTTCCGGCGCGACCAGGTATCGCCAGGTAAGCACCATCAGAATGACTCCACTACCACTGAACAGCATCAATGCCAGCGCACCGGATTGTGCGATTCCTTCCTGGAATGAAGCGCCCGCCCAGGCGAAACCGAACAATACCGCTACGATGCCGGTAATAAGACCAGCCCACGCGTACCACTTGAGCTTGACCAGAAGAGACAGGTAGGTCAGAGCGAAAACGCTGACAGTGAAAATAACACCGATCAAAAACCATTGAATATGTTCCATGGGGACGCCTCCTTAGCTCTTGTTCGACGTGCCAATATTGTTTTTCATATCGGAATTCGTGCGCATACCTTCGCCAGTCTTCCAGAATTTCTCGGCCTTCTTCGGATCGCCAGTGTGTCCGTAACCGAATGCGGGGTGCAATTGGGCCATCCACCCGTGCAAAACGGCAGGTGATTTCGGTGTTATACCCATGACGAAAATGTGGTGCCATACATCCGGCTCGTTAAACGTACAGCTGGCGATACAGGCACCACACGCGCTGCCATTTTCGACCCAGAAGTTGTAGCACTTCTTGGAATCGCTGTAGAACTTCCTGATTCCAAGATGATTGTTCCATGTGTACCCTGGCTCATCACTGAATTCGTAGGTAGGTTCAAACCCGTAACCACCGTCTTTGGATGCAGGCAGAGGAATGGCCTCCGCAGGGCAAGCCTCGGCGCACTTGCCACAACTGAGGCAGAATTCGGTCATACCCCAGGTGTACGGCCGGTCGTATTCGACGAATTCGAAATCCGTGTAGACCTTGCAGATTCGATGGCGCGGCCCGATGCCCGGCGCAAGGAGTGCGCCGTTGCGGCCACCCTCGCCGAGCCCGGCCAATATGCCGTAAGGCACGCTGCTGCCCAGGTCGTTGCCCGCCCCGACCGCGTGGTAGCCCATGCCTCGCAGGAACTTGGCCATTTGATTTGCGAGGACCGAACTCTTGGTGTAACCGTCCGCAGCAGTGCCGTCGGCCGTCCATGCGGGTGCTGTCGCAATGCAGTCATAGTCCATTGGCGACAGCATGACGATGACCGTTTTCGGTTCGAATGGAAAGTCGTCTTCCCAGCTCAGGTTGCGATCGTTTTCTGGATCGTAGAGCGGATCGTAATCAAAGCGTCTATCGCGTTTGGCAATACCGCACTTGACGGCACCAAACACGCGCGCGGCGCTCTTGATCGAATCGCTGGCCTGCTTCTCACCATCGAACTGGTACTGCTCCTTCTCCACATCCGACTGATCCCAGCTATGGAGGGGCGTATTGGGTTGTAAGTTCGCAACCATGCGACTGCCGGCGACCTTCAGGGGTTCCCAGCCGGCCTGTTGCAGCGCGCGGTCCTTCTGCGTGTAGCCCGGTTTATTGTTGTCCCAGGGTATCGCGTACATGTCTGCGAAACCTTCCTGGAAATCGAAGTCCTTGTTGTGCAATCTGCTGTACTGCGTGGTGCGTTCCGGATATCTGTCACCCAGGTTTTGGCTGTGAGCAAATGCCAGGACGGTGGCCCGCTGATCCTTCGGTTTAAAAATCGCCTCGTCGATCATGGGATAGTCGCTTACGGGTTTGCCTTTGATCTCGCTGTTGACGAAGCCGTACGCTGCTCCACCCGCCAGCAATGCACCACCGCCACCAAGCGCGGCACGTTGCAGGAAAGTACGACGTCCGCTGTCATCGAGTATCTCGTCATTCGACACTGATTTCCCGCCACCGGACTGTGGCGAACCTGGCTGCGTCGCCCGCTCATCGCCGTGATTGTTCGAATCATTGTTCTGACTCATGATTGTGCTCCACTCGAATATTGAAAGACGTTGTTATTACGAACTCGTTGCTATAAGTCGATATGACGAGCATGCGGACATCGCGGAGTTACATGCGGATTCAATTATACTAATATCGGGTGCACGCTGACAGTAGGCGATAACCATTATGGCGGCGCCAACCGAGGACTCACGATGTACGATGAGCTGGCGATCCTTGCCCTTTTTGTTTTTCTCTACAGCATTGTTGCGGGGCGAGTCGAACGCAGTATTGTCTCCGGACCTATCGTGTTCGTCATTGCCGGCATCATCATGGGTCCGATGGTCCTCGGCTGGTTTGAAGGTGATGAGGTGCGAAAAGACCTGCGCCTGCTCGCCGACCTGACCCTCGCTTTGGTCCTGTTCGTTGACGCGGCACACGCGGATCTCGGCATACTCAGGAAGCGTTTCGAGATCCCGCTGCGAATGTTGCTTCTGGGGCTGCCGGGTGTCATCGCCCTTGGATTTAGCCTGGCACTGATCATGTTCGACGTGCTCAGTGTCTTCGAGGCCGCCATTTTGGCGACGATGCTCGCCGCCACCGATGCAGCGCTCGGCAAGGCCGTAATCACTGATCAATCTGTACCGGCGCGAATCCGGGAAGGGCTGAATGTGGAGAGCGGTTTGAATGACGGCCTGTGCGTGCCGATTCTCTTTGTGTTTATCGCCCTCGAACTCAAAAGTGGCGGCGAAGGCGGTGACCACGCGTCGCCACTTCTGCTGGTCGCCCAGGAACTCGGCATTGGAGCTCTGGTTGGTGTCGGGCTCGCGGCGATTGGTGCTGCTTTGTATCGATTCTGCTGGCGCAAGGGTTGGGTGACTCCAATCTGGATGCAGGTTAGCGTTGCCGGACTGGCCCTCGCCTGCTTCGCATTTGCCCAGAGTTTGCACGGAAGCGGTTATATCGCGTCGTTTACCGGTGGCATCGCGTTCGGATTGCTGGCCGGACATTCGACCCATAAACTCGTACTTGCGGCGGAGGGCGTCGCCGAAACACTCGCATTGCTGACGTGGCTGCTGTTCGGCGTTGCTGTCATAGGTCAATTGGCAGGATTTATTACATGGCAGGTATTCGTATATTCGATCCTGAGCCTGACAATTATCCGCGTACTACCCGTTTTCCTATCGTTAACCGGCAGCGGTGAATCCGTCAACAGTCGCTTTTTCCTCAGCTGGTTCGGGCCGCGCGGTCTCGCCAGCATCGTCTTCGCAGTTATTGTGCTCGACTATGAGTTACCCGGCGCAGAACTCATGAGCCTGGTTGTCATCTTCACCGTGTTCTTCAGTCTCATTGCCCACGGCGTCACGGCGCGACCATTATCCAGGTGGGTTTCAGCCAGTGAAGACACCGAAGCTGAGTGAGCCGGGTATACGCCTCGGATACATGTGCCAAGACCATTACTCAAAACCCTATCGAGGCCGGCGGTTTCGCTCATTCATGGCCTCGACACACTCCGAAAGATCGTCGAACATTCTCGGGCGCATCGCACCGGATGCCGTTCGTCCACCATCACCATAGTCCGCGTTGAATGTCTCACAATAGTTCGGGTCGTTACGCCTGTCTTGCTTGCATTGTTGAATTTCAGCTTCCCGCAATGGTGCGATCTTTTTTTCCCTCGCAACCTCGCATCTCCGATCCAGCGCGGTAAGGCTCATGCTCGATATGTCGTCTTTAGGTGCTGGAGCAAGCACCTCGGCCTTCGGCAGTGACGCAGAATTCGTTGAAGTTGAATCCTCGGCAGCAGGACTTTGACCGGTTTGCGGCATAGACGGCGTTCGCGTTTCGGATGGCGTCGGAGCTGGCGCCGTCGTAATGGTCTCTGCGGCTGCCGAATCATCGGGTGGCGAGTCGCTGAAATGTACGACGCCATCTTCATCCACCCATTTGTAAACCTTCTGCTGTGCGTGGGCGATTGCCGCGCCAAGCATTAGCGCTACGCCGAGGACGATGATTTTGTTGCCGTTTCCAGAAAGCATATTTTGCGCTCCGCGAGAAAAAACAGTCTGGCTCCGCCAGCTTTAGTCACGCGCCTTTAATGCCGGCGAAGTGGAATCACGAGAATTTACGCCGACGGCCCCCTAGCCGCCCGCGAATATAAATTTCTTCCAGCTCTTAACTCGCAGCAACACCTTGCGGATGATTGAAAACGGTTTCCAGTTTTCACTGTAGATAGCAACCTCTGCTTTTGCGCCAGCAGGAATATTGTATTCCGACAAGTCGTCTTCGACTTTAATCATTACCGCAACCCGTCCTTGTTGAGCACGTTGTGCGAAATTGTCAAAGTTAATCAGTTCACCGCTGGGTTGCAGCTGACCCTGTGCAATTGCGCTGCTGATCTTCTCAACCCGGCCGGCGAATGCGCGCCCGGGAACGGCATCGAAAATGACCTCGGCCTCATGACCGACTTCGATATTGCTTAGCCCGTTCTGCAAGAAGCCGGCCCACAGTTCCGGTTCTTCCGAGTGCACAAACGTCATCGCCGCAATGCCTTGCGGTTGGGCAAGTAATGCCATGCCCGCCCGCACCCTGACCTGGGTCACGTAGCCTGGGCTTGGCGCACGAACTACAACCTCTTCCTCGAGGTCGAACAAGGCTCGATCCAGACGGCTCTGACCTGCTTCAATGTCCGCAAGTGCGGACTCGTATTGGATTCGCCATCTCGCCGTTTCGCGCTCGGAGCCTGCGCCCCTTTCCAGCAGGGCCAGGCTGCGATCGTATTCTTCCTTCACCCGATCGCGCTCCACTTCAGCACCGGCTAATTCCCCTCGGCGAGTATCGACGTCGTCCTCAAAGGGCCGAGGATCGAAGCGAAACAGGACATCGCCCTTTTGCAGCGGTGAATTCGGCTCGACCGGCACCTCCGCCACGCGGCCGTTTACACGCGGATAAACAGGCGTCGTGTAGAAATACATGCGGGCCTCGCGGCTGTACGGATGGTTGTAATTCATGGTGATAATTATCCAACCGATGCCGAGAACCCCGACAACTATTGACGTCGTTATTGTCCACTTGTTGATCGGGGCCTTGAAGACTTTGAATACAACCCAGAGGATGGCGGCATAAGTCAGGATGATGATATCAATCATGTCTGTTCCTCATCCGCAGACGACTGCCGCAAGTCACTTACCTGCTGTTGCAGTTCGTCAACCGCCTTGGCCAGTTCCTCAACCGTAGCAGCGAGTTCCTGACTCGACTCACCTCTGCCGGAGCCGAAACCATAGCCGACCCCCGGCTTGTAAAGCGTTGCCCAAATCCATAGAAACGGCCAGATGGCGTGCAGCGTGAAAAGACTGAGCCAGCCACCGTAGTGAATGGCATCCTGATGCGGATGATTACGCTTCACGGCCATCTCGTACGGGATGTCGTGAATATAAATTGCCGCGTAAATCAAAATCAGGGAAACGACGATCAGGAGCGTCAGGGCTAGATATTCTAGGAACATGGGAGAACCTGTATGTCCGTAACGTCCGGTTATCCGGACCTTCTTTTATATGTGCCCGGGATACGGGCATGTACTGTATCAAATTGGCCACGCCCGCGAAACGAAGCAAATATGCGTACATTTCGCGGCGACCTATGAATGCATCAGCGCAAAAAGTACACTACGCCGATGGTTGCCCTCCCCAGATACTTTGTCTTGCTGACGGCACTTTTGGCCGCCGGATGCGCTACCCAGTTACGTGAAGAACCGACGTCTGATGAGGTTGTCGACGCCGCATTGCCGGACACGGAAATTGCGCCAGAATGGGTCGCGCCCGCAGGTGATTCGGGCGTCGTCGACGACGGCTGGTTGAAAACCTTCAATGATCCCGGTCTCGACGCCCTGGTTGCGGAGGCCTTACGCGAGCAAAATCCCAATCTGCGCGTGCTTGCGGCGCAGGTTGACCGTGCGGCGGCCGCCGTTGACCTCGCAGGTTCCGCACTCAAACCCAATGTCGGTTTGGCGACCGGCATTTCAGAAAACCTCAGCGACAGCGGCCCGGAGTCGACAAGCAGTGGCGCCAGTGTCGTCATGTCGTGGGAAGCCGATGTCTGGGGTCGCGTGCAGGCCGGTGCAAGTGCGGCAGAAGAAAATCTTCGGGCTACTGTCGCGGACTTCGAGTTTGCCCGCCAGTCGCTGGCCGCAAACGTTGCAAAGACCTGGTACCTGGCGATCGAATTGCAGGGCCAGGAGCGTCTTGCAAGAGACGTGGTCGATCTCCGCACAGAATTGCTGGAGGTCGTCGAAACCCGGGCTGAACTCGGGGCCGTCTCCGAGCAGGATGTCTACCTCGCGCGAGCCGACCTGAATGCAGCGGAGGATGCACTCCGACAGACCGTGGGCGGCCAAAAGGATGCACGGCGTGCGCTGGAAATTCTCGTCGGCCGCTACCCGGGCGCTCAAATCGAAGTCGCGCGAGACCTGGTCCCGGTTCCCCCGCCCGTTTCGACGGGATTGCCTTCCGAGCTGCTGGAACGAAGACCCGACCTGATAGCTGCCGATCGTCGTGTCGCGAGAGAATTTTTCCTCACTGAAGAAGCACGTCTGGCGCGCTTGCCACGCTTTTCCCTGACGGTCGGTGCGGGGCTCGGCGACGCCATCAGCGACTTGTCGGCGGGCCTGATTGCACCTCTTTACACGGGAGGTGCGCTGGAGGCACAACTGGAAGGTGCTTCCGCAAGCCAGGAGGCGGCGATCGCAGCCTATGCTGTCGCGGTTCTGAATGCGTTCGAGGAAGTGGAGACTGCGCTGACCTACGAGACCCTGCTCATGGAGCGGGAGGGTTTTCTCGGCAGCGTCGTCGAAAACGAACAAAAAGCGTACAAGATCCAGCGAGACCGCTACGACCTCGGCGCGACCGATCTGCTTAGTGTGTTGCAGATGCAATCACGCTGGATCGCTGCCCGCATCGCCCTGCTGCGAGTGCAGAATGAACGATTGGCCCGGCGAATCAACCTGCACCTCGCGCTCGGTGGCAGCTTCGAGATCGAGTCGGCTGCCTAAACTCAAGCAAAGGAAAACCATGAAGCGATCGAATTTAATGGCGTTGGCGATTTTCGCCAGCACATGCTTCGCAACGACAGCTTTTGGCCAGGAACAGGCAGACAATCCATGGCCTCGAGAGATTCCGACGTCCCATGGCACGGTCGTATTTTACCAACCGCAGCCGGAGAAACTCGACGGCAACCGTCTGGATGGCCGCGCGGCGGTCGCTCTTGAAATCAATGGTAGCGAGCAGCCCGTGTTTGGCGCCGTCTGGTTTTCCGCGAGGCTGGAGACAGATCGCGAAGAACGCACCGCAACTTTGACCGACGTCACGGTCACCCGGACACGATTCCCGGAGCAGGATGAGGCGAAGGCGGCTGAGCTGAGCAAGTTGCTGGAAACAGAGATGCCGAAATGGGACTTGCTGATTTCACTGGACCGGCTGCTGGCAAGCCTGGACATTCGTGAGCAACGAATCAATGCAGCGAGCCAGATCAGTACTGAGCCGCCGATCATCATATTCATGCCGGAGGCAGCGGTACTTATCACGATCGACGGCGAACCGAGGCTTAAAAAAGAAGAGAAAAGCGACCTGATGCGGGTTATCAACACGCCGTTTACGGTGCTGCTGGACTCGAAGAAGAAAACCTACTACCTGAATGCCGATGCCGAGACCTGGTACACAGCGTCCGACATCAAGGGCGAGTGGACAGTCGCAACGTCCGTGCCAAAAGAAGTCGCCGCACTAGCGCCGGAACCCGACGCCGCAGAGATCGAAGACCCGGAAGAGATTGAAGAAGGCGAGGAGCCAGGACCGCCACCTGCGATCGTCGTCGCGACCGACCCTACAGAGCTCATCTCCTCGACAGGAGAGCCCGAATACACGCCGATTTCCGGAACTGACCTCCTGTATGTGAGCAACACCGACAGCGACGTACTGATGCACCTGACAACTCAGTTGCATTACGTGTTGCTGGCAGGTCGCTGGTATGCCGCGGACTCGCTGGACGGGCCGTGGGCCTATGTTCCCGGCGATGACCTGCCGGATGACTTCGCTGAGATTCCCGAAGACAACCAGTTGGGCACCGTCTTATACGCGGTACCCGGCACGGATCTCGCGGAGGAGGCGGTGATCAATGCCCAGGTACCGCAAACGGCAACCATCGATCGCGACAAAGCCAGTCTCGACGTGGAATACGACGGCGACCCGAAGTTCGAAGATATCGAAGACACGTCGCTGGATTACGCGTTGAATTCGCCGACACCAGTGATCAAGGTAGACAAAGCATACTATGCCGTCGATGACGCGGTGTGGTTTGTGGCAAGCAGTGCGACCGGTCCGTGGATGGTTGCGACGTCGGTACCCGATGTCATCTATACGATTCCACCGTCTTCACCTATGTATCACGTTACCTACGTGCGTATTTACAGTTACACGGACGACGTGGTGTACGTGGGCTACTTACCAGGCTACACCGGTACCTATGTGTACAACACGACCATCGTCTACGGCACCGGCTATTACTACCCGTACTGGTATGGCACGCGTTATTACCCGCGTCAGTCCACCTGGGGATTTCACGTTCGTTACAACCCGTGGGGCGGATGGAGTTTCGGCCTGAGCTATTCGACCGGTCCATTTACTTTCTATGTAGGCCGCGGCGGCTGGTATCGGGGCGGCTGGTGGGGCCCCCGTCGTTACCGCGGCTATCGCGGCGGTTACCGTCATGGCTACCGGCGTGGTCGTCGCGCCGGATACCGGGCGGGATATCGTGCCGGACAGAGGAACGCCAACCGGCAGAACATGTACAACAGCGGCCGCAACCAGGCCCGGTCTACACCGCAGAGCCAGGCGCGTAATCAGGCGCAGTCCACCGCACGAAACCAGGCTCAATCCACGGCGCAGGGGCAGGCGCGCAGCCAAGCCGGCGCGACGGCCGGCGGCAGTCGTGCAAACAACGTCTATGCCGATCAAAGCGGCAACGTGCATCGCAAGACCGACCAGGGTTGGGAGCAGCGATCGGGTAACAGCTGGCAGTCGGAGCAATCGCGATCAGATGTAGCACAGAGCCAACGTTCATCGCAACAGAGCTCTTCTCAGCGCAGCAGCAGCTACAACAGGCAACAAATGGACCGTAATCACAGCCAGCGACAGCGTGGTAACCAGCGCTCCGGCAGTTACAACCGATCTCGTGGTGGTGGTCGCAGGCGATAAGGTCTGCGGGACTTGTGTCGGCCTTCTATGTCTTTTATCGCTACAACGTCAAGCGGATCCGCAGACTGAACACCCAGATGTGGCTCTTCGCAGGGTAATTGGCCGGATCGACTATTAGCTGAACATTGGGAAGAAGCGACAGGTTCTGAGACATTTGAAGCTGATACGACGATTCGACCAAGTACTCATGGTTCAGGTCCGCGCCATTCGTCTTGCGTGAGGGTTTGTTCCGGGCAACCGCGACACTAATCCGGTCGTCGTGGCGAAGCATCTTTCCAAATCCGACAGAAATATGTTGCTCGGCCGGTGCACCGCCCCCGCCGTCGGTATCACCGACGCGAAAAAAGGGCACGAATCTCTCCCCGACTTCGCCGCTGATGCTTAGTGCCCAACCCCGGCCTGCCGGAATACCGGCCTCGCGACGTTCATCGACCTCCCAGTAGGTTAGTTGGACTCGGTCCGTACGATTGCGCTTGCGCTCAGGCGTCCAGCCGACCTCGACGTGGCTCAGCATTTCACCGTTGTCCCAGGTATCGAGATTCAATTCGCCGTTGACGGCGTTGGCATCATAGAATGCGCCACCGACCCAGATGTGATCGCCGATGAAGCCTTTCGCGGCAGCTCCCAGGTGACCAACACCGGTTGTCGCCAGCGTCGGATTCAGCAAGAACTCGCGCGTAAGAAAACCCTTGCCGAGCGTCGTGTATGGGTAGTAATCGAAATAGGGTCCAAAATCCAGGATGCCGACCACGAGACCGAAGCGCTTGTCGCCATAAAGCTGCTTCCAGTACAGCTCCGATACGATTGGACCGAAGTTGGAAGCGTACGCGAATCCCGTGGTAATGGAGACCGCACCAATCTCTTTGCCAAACGCCGCAGGCGCAACATCCGTAAAATGATTGTCTCGATACTCTACTCGGTAAACCAGGCTGCCTGTGTTGGACGAACTGCGGCCAACCGCGTTCCACTCACCTCGCAAGCGATAAATCGCTCCGAATGCATCTCTCTGACCGAGGCTTTCCGACGCGCGCTGGTACAGCCAGTTCACGTCGAATCCGAGACTCAAGCCATAGTCGTCGAAAATTCGGTTTTTCCATTCGAACCAGGGTTCGAGGCCGCTCTCAATATTATCGAATCGAAACAGAGATGATTTTACGCGGTCGGCCTCCTTCAGTTCCGCAGCCGTACTTGCCGGGCCGCCAAACACCTCGAGGTCACCGTATCCGGACTTGAAGGCATCCTGTGTCGTGCCTTCGATTTCGTCAGCCAGCAATATCGTCCACGGATATGATATTGCGAATCCAAGAACCAACAGCAGTATCGCTCTTCGCACATCACCTCCTTTCTCGGTCGCAAGTATGCCCTTCCCGCGTCGAGCGGACATAATCTTTTGTTGGTACCGACTTTCGAAGCTACAATAAAACCGGAACATCATTCAGGAGACGAGGTAATGACCGAGAGGAAGGGCTACCTGGCAGCGGCCACGACGCTACTGCTATTGAATATCTCAGCAGTTCAGGCTGCCGAGCAGGACACCATCCAGGCGATCATTCCCTGGGATGCTGAGGGACGTGTATTCCAGGTGGATACCGGAACAATGATGTTCGTCGGTGCAATCCACGGGATCATGTATGTCCAGTCATCACGCGGCGAGATTAACGAAGCATTCGTCATGTGTCCGATAACTCAGAATCTCGACCTGGAATCAGGCGATTCCGAGGCCTCCGCACGTTGTGAGATTACGGCATCCGCCGAAGATGTCGCTTATGCAGAATTGTCCTGCAACGGCAAGGTGGGCGATTGCAGTGGTACGTTCACGCTGATTGACGGTGAAGGCAAGTTTGCGGGCATTTCGGGCTCGGGCAAGCTCCGTGTTCGGTCGCCGCTCAGCGCTCTGCTCTCAGATATCGCAGCTGGCGCGGATATCCGCATCGGATCCGGTCTGGCTGTTATCAAGGATCTTGAATATCGCATCCCGTAACCGGGCATCTACTGCGACCACAGAATAAAGTATCGGAGGTACGAATAATGTTTTGCAGATCTCTAATGATCGTCGCATTCGCCGTTGTTTTTCTGTTTCTAATGCCGGAGCCGGTATTCGCATCCGGTTCCATGCGCTGCGGGACGCACATTGTTTCCGCTGGCCAACGACACGGGCCCGGCAAATACGAAGTGCTGAAAAAGTGTGGAGAACCCACGCAAAGAAATGGCAATACCTGGATTTACGATAAACCCGGCAATTTCAAGTACGTCGTCTTTTTTGACCAAAGCGGCAGGTTGATGCGTATCGAATAAAGTAAGGCCCCCATTCGGGGGCCTTTGCTTATAAGGCCAATCCCGGATCGGTCAGGCGTCACTACGAGCCCTGCACCTCCAGCTGTGCCGCAGTCGCACGATCACTCAGCGCCCCAGGACGGGGCGCTATCTTGTTGATTGTATGGTACCGGCACCAAGATTCGAACTCCCTACCTACTGATTACAAAGCCGAACGTCAAATAGTTCGCATATCTCTTGTTATGAGCAAAACCCGGGTGGTTTCCTATACTCAATGGACAACGAATTGAAACAGACCAGGGAGACGGAAAATGCCAGCCGCAAAAATATACAGAGAGTTCCTGTGGCTATTTGCCTTGTTGCCATGTCTGGCGACAGGCGAGGACCGCGTCTATTACATCGCGGCTGATCCTGTTATCTGGGACTACGTGCCCACCGGCAAAAACCTGATCAGCGGGGAACCATTCACAGAACACGAACAGTTCCTTGTTAAATCCGGCAAACACAACTTCGGCAGCCAGTTCAAAAAGGCCCTGTACCGCGAATACACTGATGCCAGCTTTGAGAAACTGAAGCCACGCGACGAAGAGTGGGAGCATCTGGGTTTCCTGGGCCCACTGATTCGCGCGGAAGTGGGTGACACCATCCGTATCACGTTCCGCAATAACGTCAGTTTTCCAGCATCCATGCACCCGCATGGCGTGTTCTACCAGAAGGACTCTGAAGGCGCTCCTTACGAAGATAATACTGAGGGCAAAGACAAGGCTGACGATTTAGTGCCGCCGGGTGGAACCCATGAATACGTTTGGGAAGTACGAGAGCGGACCGGTCCAATGCCCGGTACATCATCAACCGCGTTCTGGATGTATCACTCGCATACCGAAGAATACAGAGATTTCAATGCCGGTTTGGTCGGCGCAATGATAGTCACCGCGAAAGGCATGGCCCGCGACGACCTTTCCCCCCTCGATGTCGACCGTGAGTTTGTCATCGCGTTTCGCTCCACCGAGGAGGCTGCGAGCTGGTATATCGAGGAAAATATCCAAACCTATCTGGAGGACCCGGATAGTGTTTCCGTAATCCGCAATGTATTCAATGGTCTCTCGCTCATGACACCCAACGGCCCCGATTTCCTGATACGGGACAATCTGAATGGATTCTTGTTTGGAAACCTGCCGATGTTAACCATGAAACAGGGGGAGCGGGTACGCTGGTATCTTATGGGTGGCACAAATTTCGAGATTCACGCTCCGCATTGGCATGGCAATACTGCTGTTCTGGATAACATGAGGGTAGATACGACGTCATTGGTAACCATGGGCATGCAACAAGTCAACATGGTGCCCGACGCGACGGGTACCTGGTTGTTTCACTGCCACGTTTCCAATCACTTCATTGGCGGCATGATTGCCAGATATGAGGTATCGCCTTAACGCTAAAATCGAAAACCCCTACTCCGCGATGCGGGTGTTGAGCGCGTTTCCGTCCAAACGAAGAAGATCGGTCGGGTCGTTGCCTTAACCGGCGGGCAAACTCAACAAAGGTGCCGCGCTAACACCACTCGGTGCAAGCAACTCGAAGAGCAGCTGGATCGTACCGAAGGTCCGCTTCGAGAGGTGGTCAGTGGCGTCGATATAAAACCATTGATTTCGGAATTGGACCGCCGCAAACGGGTCCTCGGGCCGTTCCTTCTGCACACGGATACGCATCGGTCCACGCTCCCGGATCACCTTCAGCAGGTATGCTGGCGTCGCTGTCACGCGATTGGCGTCAACATCCTCCTTCGGCACTTCGACACCCAGACCCAGAAAGCTCAATATAGCCAGCATTGAGCGCGTTTGAATGAGGATCTCATTGTCCGACCTGCTGACAACACGATCGGTCACATAAAACTCGTTTCGATCGGGATGGAGACCTAGCAAGGATTTGAGTTCGGTCGCCGCGTCCATCAGCTCCGGACCCATTGACTTGGCAAATCTAACTGTCTGTCGCTGCTCACCGTCAAGTTCGGCCTGGATCACCTCAACGACACCTGCCTGCCCTAGTTCCTTGATGATGTTGACGACGCGGTCAAAGCGAGTGAGGTATTTCACCTGATCGTCGGCATGGGCGACGACTTCGGAGGGCGAAAAGCCCATGTTTTGAGTGTCGCCGAAGCGCTCCACCGCGATTCTGAACAGCACGTCCGTCGGCCATCCAGCCTGCCCGAGTGAGAACAGCACCTCCACTGGAATGTTCCTCATTAGCCTTCGGGAGAATTCCTGTCCCTGCAACGGGGTATAGGTAATCGTCGGGCGTTCGATATAGCTCAGGTTGGCCGAGCCGGCAACGAAGTTCTCATCGAAGCGGCCAATCCCGGACTGTACGGATGCGCCGACATTGCCCTGATAGGTGTACCCTGCGATCACCGAGCTCACTGTCAGGAAGTTCGGTACCTGCGAGTACCGCGATCGAACGATGTTGAGCAACATCTGATCGCTACGCGACTGGCTTATTGCCGCCGAGTAATCAAATGCGTCTCGTGGAACGGTCTGTGGTCCCCGGGCAGCGCAGCCTGCGAGTATGGCCACCAGGAACAACGCGCCAAGCTTCAGTATTGAGCGGTACCACATGTCGCGTGGTGTGGTTGCTCTCATCTCCGGATACATATCGTCCAGACGCCTTTTCCAAAATTCTTTGTTGCTGTTATATGGCTGATTTACAGACCAGCCATCTAAATCGGAATGCGAATCATGTAGGGTATGGGTCGGTAGCGGCCCTTGATGGATATACTAGCCGAATGACCGCTATCAGGGGCGAATCGGCGCAGATGCTTTGATCTGGTTATCAACCGTGCTTTGGAATCGACGTCGATAATCGCTCGGGGATACATTAAGAAGCTTGATAAAACTGCGTCGCATCACTTCGGCACTCCCGAACCCGCAGCGCGATGCAATCCTCTCCATGTCATAGCGACTGTCTTCCAAGTCCCGCCTGGCGGCGTCGACGCGCACGCGTTGTACATATCTTCCGGGCGTCTCACCGATTTCCTGGTTAAACATTCGGGCAAAGTTGCGTGGGCTCATGCCAATTTTGTCGGCCAGCCTTTCTACATCCAAAGACGCTCCGGGGTGGGTCTGGATCCAGACCATCAGCTCTTTGAACCGCTCAGAAGAACTATGTTGTGCGGCGAGTATGTTGCTGAACTGTGATTGGCCGCCGGGACGTTTCATGAACATGACCAGTTCCTGAGCAACCGCAAGCGCAACCGCGCGGCCCCAGTCCTCCTCAACCAGGGCCAGGGCGAGATCCATTCCGGCGGTAACACCCGCTGACGTGTAGATCTTTCCCTGCCGCACAAAGATCTCATCGGAGCGGACCTTCACGGTCGGATGCTTCTTGCTCAGTTCGTTACAATAATTCCAATGAGTCGTTGCAGCGCATCCATCCAGCAGACCCGCTCGAGCTAGTATAAGAGCACCGGTGCAGATGGACACGATGCGTTTTGAGTTAGCCTCCATGCCCTTGAGCCATGCAATGACGTCCGAATCTTGTGCGATCGCGGCATAGCCCAGGCCGCCAGAAACAATCAGCGTGTCCGTTGAATCGACATCCTGATACCTGCACTCGCTGATCAGCTGTAAACCGGACGACATCACGACCGGTCCCGCAACCGGCGCAACAAGTTCGATCTGGTACGCATCCTTCTTGCAGTAGCCGTTGTCCTTCAGCCAACGGGCACTCCGGGCGAACACCTCGAGTGGCCCGACAACATCCAGTGTCTGGGCATCCGGATACGTAAAAATGACGACACGGTGTATTGCCATTACCGCCATACTAAACGATCGGCACGATCATTCGATAGGCGGTCACTGATCAGGGATTAAGCTTTCCAGCCTGTGCTTGTATATTCCATGTAATCCGCCGTCCTCTGCGCCACCGAGCGACCGAAATATCGCTCAACGACACGCAACGACAAGTCGATACCCGAGGTCAGGCCGCCGGCAGTCGAGATTTTTTCATTTTCGACGAAGCGCAGGCCGCGCTCCAGCTGAATCTCTGGGAACTGTTCGGCGAAAGCATCATAAAAATCGTGATGCGTGGTCGCGATCTGCCCATTGAGCAGGCCGGCCCGTGCAAGTTGAAAGGCACCGGTACAAACAGACAGGGTGACATCGGTCTCCGGTGCGACGGCTGCCAGCCATTCATGAAGGGCGGGGCTGCCCTGCAGTGCCGGGACAACCACCAGATCAGGCTGCGGCGAGTCATCGACGGTGTAGTCCGGAATGATGTGCAAACCGGCTGTCGCTCTAATCGGGTCTGCGGACGCCGCCACAGTAAACAGCTCGAATGGCATTTGCTCGCTATGGTTGTTGCCTCGTGACGGAACCATTACATCCTGGAATACCTCCCAGGGACCGGCAAAATCGATCACCGTTGCATGATTCGCTATCGCGACTGCAACCTTGATCTTGCCCGAAGCCGGAGCCTCCAGTGGCGCACCTTTGACGACCGGTCTCCTCATCAACCCTGGTTCTTCCAATGACCCAGCTATCAGAGTGTCTGTCAGTGCTAACGCCGAAGCGCTGGCCCCCATTGCGACAAAATCTCTTCGTTTCATCAGATTCACCTTTTCATGACTGTTTGTTTGGTGACTGACATTAAAAACGAGCAGCCGTTGTCATGAATGACAATTAGCCCACGATAACTGCCAAAATAGATCGAACACGATCACGCAAGCGAATGCCTGAAATCGTGGGTCCGACCCCGGTCTATGCGATGCAGGTTGAAGTACATATGTGACGAAGTTGTCACTAACGCTACAATCAACATTCGGCGAATGATCATGAATAGCAACGTGAACTCACGACTTCTTAGATATGCCCTGTTGGCCGGCGCGGTTTATTTCTGTTGCATGGCTGTGGCCCATTATTTCGGCATCAAACTACCGCTGTTGTTTGTCTACTACGACACGCCGTTTTATGCCTACCAAGATAAGATCATATCGTTCGCTGTCGTATCCTATATCGCGCTGTTTTACTCTGCCGCTCAACATCGAGAAGTGGTTCCTGCTGCGTTGATCGTCCTGGGAGTTACTGTTTTGGGTCTTGCATCCGTAAATGGATCTGATGCACTTGCTTCAGTACTTGAAGAAGACCAGTCCACCTTGATTTACTGGGCCCAAACAGGATTAATCGCTGCATATTTTGTCGTGCTGCTCGTACTTTATATGCGGGACAAGGAAAACACTTAATGCCATGGATCAGATTTTACGGCGAGTCGCGTTCAATCTTTTTCGATTCCATCAGGACCGTGACCCGCTCACAGTGCACAGATCGGAATTGTTGGAAAAAATAGACCAGACACCTTTCCAGGGCGGATCCGGCTATCATTCCTGATTCGGTAACCGGTGGTCGTAGTCTCAAACCCTCACACGCCGGGAATGACCGCTTTCACCAAAAGCGGTCATTTAGGCTCCGTCAACTTCACAGATTTGAACGTCAGCTAACGGCCAGAACCAGACGTGCGTTGCTGTCTCTACAGCGGCCCCGTGAACGCAATGAGCGCACCAGCTTTGAGGTCTTCACCAAGCAACTACGTTGCAATTGGAACTTGACGCTACATAAAGGTACGTGTTTCTTTATTCTTCTTCTCTTTTTTCAATTGTCGTTTTTCCTTTGGACTACGCTGAGCCTTTTTCTGTTGTTCCTTTCTGCCTTTATCTTTCTTTCCCTTATCGCCCATATCGGTTTCTCCGTGATTGAAAACGCATTTTCAGCCTTGCGTTTTTTCTTACTTAAGCAGAGTACTCCGCGGCCCGTTCTGAGCCAAGTCCCGTCAGCGAAGGTACGTCGCCGAATGTCTGCTTTTCCAGAAAGCGGACGCTCAGACTGGCACAAACCAGGTGTTTTGAGGGTCCGCTTCCGGCCAAAAGCAGCCGTACGTTGTTGCTGGTAGCCTTGTCAGCGGTCACGATACTTAACAGAACTAGGGTTCGCCCCCAGGATATAGCCCGCGACGATTTCGTTCCTCCCAAGCTTCAACACATTCCGGAAGGTCATCAAACTGTCTCGGGATAAACACACCGGTTTTCGTTCGTCCGCCGTCGCCATAATCTGCCCAAAAAGCCTCACACCATGCCTGATCACCAGTCCCTGTCTGGATGCATTTTGCGATCTCGGCTGCTTTTAGTGGTGCGATCTTTTCCTCCCTTACGTCCTCGCAGCGACGATCCAAAGCCGCAAGACTCATTTCCCTGATATCTATCTCCTTGACTGGCGGACGTGTCTGGATCTCCTGCTGCGTTGGTTGCTTTTGGACATCCGTTTCAGAAGTCGAAGGTGATTTGATGGTCGTCTGAACGGGGGGCACATAAGCCGGGGCCGGATCCGTTGTAAAAACCTCTACTTCCGCTTCAGGCGATTCGCCAGGCGGCTCCTCACCATAGTGGACGACTCCATCTTCATCCACCCACTTATAAATTTTCTGCTGCGCGTAAACGCTTCCACAGGCAATCACCAGGATTATGCCAAGTGCAAGAAGCGTACCGCCATTTTTGGTCAACATATCATTCCCTCCACTAATGGATGGAGCCCGGCTCTTTCTCAATAGTGCCAGTGATATTTTCTGAACGGTCAGCCACTTGGAGTCAATTCTGGGATGTACTTAGAATGTCCGCTTCGGGTCATGAGCGGCCCTTCAGGACAATATTAGCTGAAAGTCTGCTTTCGGGCGTATTGCGGCCATTCGGAAGGCCGACTTCGGAAGTGCCAGGCCCAACGTCCGCTTTCACCAAAAGCGGTCATTCAAACATCGCAATAATCGCCAATATGACAGTCCGCTAACGGCCATAAGCGGAAGTTGGCGAGACATGCCTATTTGAAAAACCAACGTGCGCCGATTGTGAAAACGTCCGTATCGCCTGCGAACTCCAGGCTCACTCCTGCAGAGAACCGCTCAGTGAAATAATAATCGCCTGCGAGTTCGAGATATGTGTCGCTGTTGTCAAGGTTAATGTGGTTAACAAATCCGCGTATCTCGAACTGAGGCGCCAGTAGGCCGCGAGTGCCTGCTGACAACGCAAAGCCTGTGTCGTCGGCGTCAGCACCCCCGGCGTCAACTTCGGACCGAACCAGACGGAGTGAACTTACCAAGTCGAAGTCTTCTGAATAATGCCAGACGTAGCCCCCGCCGAGTTCAAAAACCGTTGTGTCAACATTGTTGTTAAAGTCGAGCGCCGTCAGGCCACCTACAATGAGCCAGTTACCATCCAACTGATACGAACCATTCAATCGAATCCCGTCACCGCCTCTGAAATCGACGTCGACGAACCGTAGCTCTGCGTAGGAATAACCAAGATCGACTGGTTTTTTCTCGACCGTTTGTGCAATGGCAACACCCTGCACAAGCAACCCTGCCAAAAGAAATAGCGTCTTCATCAAACTCTCCGGATTGTTGCTCACCATGTAGCCGACGAATTGGCTTCGCCGCGAAACGGCGCAGATGTTAACGGGCGCTT
>Ga0255053_10000331_pt1 | contig 26038 bp, 18 predicted proteins | sample JV7_2_22_MG_FD_188635 | JGI IMG/M metagenome (GOLD analysis project Ga0255053, IMG submission 188635) | Seawater microbial communities from Jervis Inlet, British Columbia, Canada - JV7_2_22 | ecosystem: Environmental > Aquatic > Marine > Inlet | place: Canada: British Columbia | collected... | reverse complement strand
CATCACCATCGAGCCGCCCCGCGACTGGAACAGCTCCACGTAGGAGTCCATGCGGCCGGCCGTGGTCGGACCGAACGAGCCCGACGGCATGCCGTCCGGCTTCTTGGCGGGACCGGCGTAGTACACCGGGTGATCCTTGAAGTACTGCGGCATCTCCTCGCCGCGATCCAGTCGCTCGTTGATCTTGGCGTGAGCGATGTCGCGCGCAACGATCATCGTCCCCGTGAGGGAGAGCCTCGTCTGAATCGGGTGCTTGCTGAGCTCCGCCAGTATCTCGGGCATCGGGCGGTTGAGGTCTATCTGGACCACGCCGTGCTCCGCCCTGCCGCGGTACCGTTCGGGAATGAACCGGCCGGGAGCCCGCTCCAGCTCCTCGAGCCAGATGCCTTCCCGGTCTATCTTCGCCTTGACGTTGCGGTGCGCCGAGCACGAAACGCCCATCCCAATGGGGCACGAGGCTCCGTGGCGCGGCAGCCGCACCACGCGCACGTCGAGCGCGAAGTACTTCCCGCCGAACTGAGCGCCGATCCCGGTGTGCTGCGCGGCGTCGAGCAGCTTGCACTCGAGGTCGGTGTCGCGGAACGCCTGTCCCTGTTCGTTGCCCTCGGTCGGGAGAGCATCCAGGTATCCCGTCGAGGCGAGCTTCACGGTCTTGAGGGTAGCCTCCGCCGAGGTTCCGCCGATCACGAACGCCAGGTGGTAGGGTGGACACGCCGCCGTCCCCAGCGTCTTCATCTTCGCCGTCAGGAACGTGACCAGGCGGTCGGGATTGAGCAGCGCCTTGGTTTGCTGGAACAGGTAGGTCTTGTTGGCCGACCCCCCGCCCTTCGCGACGAACAGGAACCTGTACTCCATTCCGTCGGTGGCCAGGATGTCGATCTGGGCCGGCAGGTTGTTGCCCGAGTTCCTCTCGTCGTAGACGGTGAGAGGAATGGTCTGCGAGTAGCGCAGATTCTCCTTGGTGTACGTATCGAGTATCCCCTCTGTGAGCGCGGCTGCGTCATCGCCGCCGGTCCACACCTGCTGCCCCTTCTTGGCATACACGGTGGCCGTGCCCGTGTCCTGACAGAACGGGAGCACCATCTTGGCGGCGACCTCGGCGTTGCGCAGCATGGCAAGCGCCACGCCGCGGTCGTTGTCGCTGGCCTCCGGGTCGTCCAGAATGGCAGCCACCTGCTCGAGATGGGCCGGCCGCAGCAAGAACGACGCGTCGCGCATCGCCTCCCGCGCGAGCATCTTGAGCCCCTCGCGGTCGACCTTGAGCACGTCGGCGCCGTCGAACTGAGCGACGGACACGTGGTCCGGAGTGACCAGCCGGTACGACGTATCGTCCCTGGTGAGCGGGAACGGATCCTGGTATGCGAGCTCCGCCATCGTGCCACTCCTCCTCCCTATATGCCTCGTGCCATGTCCCGCACCAATGGCGCGGGCGGCAGTAGTGCGAATCGCGAACGCTGTAGAAGTTTCGCACATTGGCTGAGCAGAATCCATTGCGCCACGCCGTAGGCCGGTGCTTCGGCGCGGACCCCGGCAGGGCGGCTCGGGTAGGTTTCAGATGGAGGCCGAACCGACGGGAGGGGAATGAGGATGAGGACGCGCGGCCTGAAGTTGCTCACTCTCGGGGCGCTGGTCGCTCTGGCGGCGTGCGGGAGCGGCACCGGACCCGTAGCGACACCGCTCCCCACATCCAGCGCCGAGGCACAGCTACTCGACTCCGCGCTACTTGAGGACCTCGCTGTCGCCGCAACGCGGGGCGACTACGGCGACGTCCACAGCCTGCTGGTCGTGCGCAACGAGCACATCATCCTGGAGCGCTACTTCCGGGGATACGACCGCGACCGGCTCCATCCCCTCTACTCCGTCACCAAGAGCGTTGTCTCCGCCCTGATCGGCCTGGCCTGGGACCAGGGACGAATCCAGCTGGACGCACGGCTGCTCGGCCTGTTCCCGCAGTATCCCGACCTCCGCAACCCGGATCCCCGCAAGGACGCGATAACCCTGGAGCAGGTTCTCACGATGACGGCCGGCTTCGAGTGGAACGAGTGGAACGTGCCGTACCTGGATCCGCTCAACCCGGTGGTGCGGCTGGCTCAGAGCCCCGACTGGCTGCGCCACGTGCTGGACCTGCCGATGGCCGACGAGCCTGGCACCACGTTCGTGTACAACAGCGGTTGCTCCACGCTGCTCTCGGGCGTCGTGGAGCAGGCTACGGGCCGTCACGCGGAGTCCTACGCCGCCGACAGATTGTTCGAGCCGCTCGGGATCAAGCACTGGATCTGGCAGACCGGGCCGAACGAGCTCACGGCCACGGGTTGGGGACTGGAGCTCACACCTCGCGACATGGCGCGCTTCGGACTGCTGTTCCTGGAAGGCGGGACGTTTCGCGGTCAGCGAATACTGTCAGAGGAGTGGGTGAACCGCTCCACGGAGATGCATGTCGGGGCATTTTCCGGGCTCGGGTACGGCTACCAGTGGTGGCGCCTGCCCTCCGGTCATGTGGGGGCCGGTGGTGAGCGCCACGGAGGGGTCTTCTTCGCGTGGGGGTGGGGCGACCAGTTCATCTTCGTGCTGCCGGCCTACGAGATGGTCGTGGTCACCACGGCCGGGAACTACGATGTCGAGGGCAACCCACCGATGGACTTTCTGCGCTCGCACATTCTGCCGGCGATCAGGGACGCGGAGCGCGCACCTGCCGGGGCTCTCGCCGCGGCGCATTGAGCACGTCGGCGCCGCCGCACCAGTGCTGTCACTCCCCCGTCATTCCGGCAAAGCCGACGCCGCCTGCGGCGTGGTTCTCAGCTGTAGCGCGCGTCCTGCCGCGCCAACGTGACCAGTGTCCGCAGCGCTTCAGTCAGCTCCCCAGCCACTCCGCCGTTCGACCGGAACTCCAGTTGCATGTCGGACCGCGGCGGCAGGTCCCACTGCGTCACGTTGCCACCAGCGACGCACTTGAGCTGAGCCGAAACGGGCACCCGAGCGCGAACGATGATCACCATGTGATTACCGCTCGACCGGGAGACGATGCTCGTGACGTCAATGTCGGCGATCCCGGCTTCGAACACGTTGCTGACGGTGCTGGCCGACTCCTTCTTGGCCACTTCGAAGGAGAGCCTCCCGCCGCGCTTCAACTCGACGCGCGAGACGGTCAGCTTGCCGTCGTGGTCGTTGTAGGGGTTGGCTTCCAGCGTCTCGTTGATGAAGCCCAGCGTTTCCTCCAGCGAGCGCTGTTGCGCCAGGGCGATTTGCAGGGGGAGCGCCAGGAGAGACACTCCCAGCGCCATCGCACCAACCATGCGTCTCATAGCCCTGCCTCCTCGTCCACCTCGCTCGGCGCGGCGCGTGCTGCGCCGGGTGCGTGAACGCCTACTGGGTGTACTGAGTCCTGCTCGGGAGGGAGAGCTGCACGGGAACGGGACCGCTTTCGGGACGCGAGGGGCGTTCCTAACTAAATACCGCATCCCGGGGTTGGGGGGTCAAGGGCGCCCGCAAACAAGACTCCCGCCCCGGCAGCGCCGGGACGGGAGCGAGTCTTCGATCGACCGCTGCGCCGAACTCAGTAGTCGGTGAACAGCGCCACAAACAGGCGGAACTGGGTCGCGTCACCCTCGAGTCTGGGGAGGCCGGTGAAGTCGCCTATCCGCTTCACGTAGATCACCTCGCCACCCACCCCGAAGAAGCTCAAGATAGGAACTCGCGCCCTGGCATTCAGTACGTGGACGATGTTCGTGCCCTCGGTTCCTGCGACCGTGTACTGCCACTCCCCCCAATAGGAGGCCTCGAACACCTGGCGGTTCTTCCACCAAAGCATCAGGAACGCCTCGAGCCCCAGGCCGGAGCCGAAGTCGTAGTCCCGCTTCCCCGTGGAGGTGAGGGGGTTGTACATCCCCCCCATGATGATCGCCTTGGGGATCACGCGGGAACTCAGATTCCACTGTTTGCCCAGGGGGAAGCGCGACAGCAGCCCGACACCTACGGCCGAGCTCCCGAGCTCGATGGCGTCGTTGTTTACGTAGTCGAAGTGCTGGCTGACCACGACCATGTGCCGGGCTCCCTCCGGCGGCGCATCCTCGTCCCACAGAGGTGTTCCGCTAAGCAACCCCGACTGCTGTACGCGTCCCATTACGGCCTTGTCGGACCCGTTGAGCTGGAACCGAAGCTCGAACGTCTCGTACGGCTTCTTGTAGTCGCCCTGGAACGGGGAGCCGTACCAGAAGTTGAACTCGGCGAACATGGCGGCGAGATCGTTCCCGAGCGAGTCCTCTCCCACGGGGCGCACACCGACGTCCCACACGCTCCTGATAGCCGTCGGCCGGCGATCGGGCGGGTTCGCTCCCACCCGCCCCCAGTCGCCGTGAATCAGCCTGTTGAATCCACGGATGGGGTTGAGCAGGGTCCCGGCCACCTCTCTCCAGATCCTCCCACCACCGGTCGCCGTATTGTCCAGCACCAGCGACGAAGTGCGGTACAGCATCTCGCCCAGTGCGATGCCGCCGACCGCCGTCGAGACGAGGTCGTTGGGCGCCGGCCTGTGGGTTTCGCCGAAGTACTCCCACATCAGGCTGCCGCCGAACGCGAACAGCGTCGAGCCCCAGAATTCGATGCCGTTGGAGCGGGCTGCGTTGAAGTACGTGCTGCCGTGGTAGGGGTGGGCGATCTGGTTGGTCTTGAAGTCGTTGTCGTCGAACTCCCACCCTCTATTGAGATTCCGCAGCCAGCTCGCCGGGCTGATGTAGGCGAACTCGCCCTCCTCACCCCGTGTGAGCCGGTTGAAACCGTTCACGAACCCGTTGATGAGAACGACCTCGCCGATGGCGAGCCCGATGTTCATGGGTTGGCTGCAGGTGTCGCAGTCCTCCGGCCACACCTCCTGACCGGCGAGCCCCGACAAAGGGGTAGCAGCGAGTATGATGGCGGCGAACAGGGCCTTCGTCTTCATACACCACTCCATTGTGCGCCCGCGGGGTGCGGGCGTTCACCATCCCAGACGGCCTCGGACACCAGCGTTCAACTTACTGAATAAGCGGCAACTCCGCTGCAATTTGCAGTCTGATCACCATATTCATCAAGCGCTCCAACTGCACAAACTTGGCGGCGGTGATGGCCGACATATCGTGAGCCACCCTCCGGAACGCCTCCTGCAACAGCACGCCCCCCTGCCGGTCGAGATCGAACATGGCCTCGGCGATCTCCTCGGCCACCTCGTCGGTCATGGTCTCGTAGTGCTCCGCGTACTTCCGGAGCATCTCGATTCGCCTGTCCCAGAGCTCGGTCAGCTGGGCGTCATATTCACGGTAGATCGGCCAGAACACGTTGGCCTCATCGGGTGTGAACTCCATGGCACGTGTGATGACGTCGGCCTTCTCGGTCCTGAGATCCGAGCGGGCGAGTTCCAGGTAGGGATTCTGAGTCCGGTAAGGGTCTTGAGCCCGGGCGACCCCGGCGGCAACCGTAAACACCAAGCCCAGAGCGAGCAGGCTGAGGAGCTGTCGACGCATCGATGTGCCTCGCTGGTTTGTCGGATCTCGAGAGCAGGGGCGCTGCGCAGAGCCGCGCAAGACGACATCGTGCGGCACCCGATCACGATATGGCTTATCGCACTAGGTGCCCGGATTGTCAAGCATTTGGCGGGCCTTGCCGCCGCAGCGATGCTCAGTGAAGCGGCACCAGCGCCACCTCCGCCGCCGTGAAACCCACCTGCTCCTGGAAGTGGGCGATGTCATCCAACACGTCGAGCACCAGGTTGCCGATCCGGACCATGCCATCGAGGTTGATCAGCTCGACGTCGTCCGTCGGCTCGTGATAGTCCTCGTGCAGACCGGTGTGGAAGGTCATGATCGGCTTTCCCGCTTCCCAGAAACAGACGTGGTCGGTGCGGTACAGGACGTCGTCCACGTAGACGAGCTGGAGATCGTCGTTGTTGGCGCCGATGATGAAGCGCCAACTCTCGGACGAGAAGGCGCCGTTCAGGAACAGCTGACTCCCCTCCATGCGGCCGACCATGTCCATGTTGACCATGGCGCCAACACTGCTCATCGGGACGGTGGGGTTGTTGCAGAAGTAGTACGAGCCGTGGAGCCCCAGCTCCTCGGCGCCGTAGGCCTGGAACATCATGGAGCGCCGGTTGTCCGAGGTCCCGCCCGAGTAGAGCTCGCCGAAGTACCGGGCGGCCTCGAGCAGCATCGCCGTGCCGGAGGCGTTGTCGTCCGCACCGTTGTAGATCACGGCCGGTTCGGGAAACTGGCGCCACCCGACGTGATCATAGTGCGCACCCACGACGATCCACTCGGCCGAGAGCTGGCCTGCCCCGGGGAGCACGCCCAGTACGTTCTGTGACTGCGGACCAGTGCCCGGATTGATGCCGAGCCAGAAATCCTGGATGTAGCCGTCTCCGACCCCGGGCTGCAGTCCGTACTCGACGAACTTGCCCGCTATGTACGCAGCGGCCTCGTCCTCCTGAGGGGTGGTGCTGCCCCGGCCGTAAAGGCTGTCGTCCGCGAGGAACTCCAGGTGCGCCAGCAGGGCCCCTCCCCCCATTGGGTCGGTGTTGTCCGGAGAGGCGCTGTCGCCGCAGCCGGCGGCCGCGGCGAGGAGTACGAGAGAGAGTAGTCGCTTCATGGCTCAGTGCTCACGGCTAGTGTTTCGTGCGGCGTTGCGGGTGGTACCCCGCTCCGGCTCGGAGGTCCCGGCCGGGACATCGGCTCCGGATCTCCACGAGCAATACTCGGTGGTCGGCGGCAGTGAGGCGTTGACGGAAGGCCGCCGCCCGGTAGGTTCGACGCGACACCCCGAAGCGCCGCCCACCACAATGGGAGGGACCATGCGATCCCCGATACTGTCTCGCACCGCCTTCGCGGCCCTCGTCCTGCTCGCCGGCCTGACCGGTGCACTGTTCGCGCAGCATCCGCCGAATGCCTCCGGCGGCCCGCTCCTCGGTGAGCAGGCCAGCTACAACGTCACGTTCTACGATCTCTCGATCAGCGTGAGGCCCGCGGACAGCAGTATTGGCGGCACCCTCACCGTCCATGCCGATATCGTCCACCCGATGGAATGGCTGGTGCTGGACCTGGACACGACGTTCACGGTCGGCTCGACGAAGCTGATCGGGTTCGGGGGAGAGTGGCCGCTCGAGTTCGAGCGCCGCGGTGGGAGGATCTGGATCGCCCTTCCCCCGGTCACGCGACAGCCCGGCCAGCGGTTCGCAGTCGAGGTGGCCTACGAAGGAAGGCCGCGGGCCGTTCCACCGCGCGGGTTCGGTGGCTTCCTGTGGACGGAGACACCCAGCGGCGACCCGTGGATCGCGGTGAGCTGCGAGATATTCGGCGCCGACCTCTGGTGGCCCGTCAAGGACCACCTGTCGGACGAGCCCGACTCGATGGCGCTCAACATCACCGTGCCCGAGCCCCTCGTCGTGGCCACCAACGGGAAGCTGCGCGACGTTACCACCAATGCCGACGGCACCCGCACCTATCACTGGTTCGTCTCCACCCCCATCAACAACTACGGAGTGAGCCTCAACATCGCCCCCTACGAGGAGCTCACCACGCCATACGAGAGCGTGGACGGCGAGACCCACACGGTCCACTTCTGGGTACTACCCGAAAACGTGGAGAAGGCGCGCGCGGCGCTCCCCGGCTTCCTCGATCATCTGAGGTTCTTCGAGGAAATGCTGGGCCCCTACCCCTTCTGGAAAGACAAATACGGCATCGCGGAGGTTCCATACCTGGGGATGGAGCACCAGACGATCATCGCGTACGGCGCCAACTATCAGTTCGACGCGATGGCGCGGATCGACTGGGGATTCGACGGGCTGCACCAGCACGAGCTGGCGCACGAGTGGTTCGGAAACCAGGTGACGCCATCGGACTTCAAGGACCTGTGGCTGAACGAGGCCTTCGCACAGTACAGCCAGCCGCTCTACGCGGAGTCCAGACTGGGCATGGATAAGGCGCGGGAGATCCAGGCCATCCACCGCTCACGCATCCGCAACGACCTGCCGCTCGCTGCGCGCGAGCCCCGCACCGCGGGCCAGGCCTACGCCGCGAGCATCTACTACAAGGGTGCGTGGGTGCTGCAGAGCCTGCGCTACCTGATGGGTGACCCGGCCTTCTTCGAGACGCTGCGCCGCTGGACGTACCCCGAGTCGCCGCTCATGGGAATGACCGGAAGCTGCCGCTGCCGCTTCGCGACCACCGACGACTTCGTGCGGCTGGCCAGCGCCGTCGCACACGAAGACCTGCGCTGGTTCTTCGAGGTTTACGTCCGCCAGCCGGAGCTGCCCCGACTCGTGGTCGAGCGGGAGGGAGAGACGTTGAACCTCAGCTGGGACGTGCCGGATGACCTTCCCTTCCCAATGCCCGTGGACGTGAGCGTGGATGGACGCGTCGGGAGGGTGTTGATACCCGGAAACCGCACGACTCTCACGGTGCCGGCGGGCGCCACGGTCGTTGTCGATCCCGAGAAGTGGATTCTGGTGGATGAGGAGGAAGACCAGTAGCAATTGAGTGGGGCGGCCGGATCAGCGTCCGACCGCCCCTCAGACAGACTACCGGCAGCCGGTCTCTAGCCCCCCGCGGCAACCACTCCCAGGGCCAAGCCGGTGCCGATGACCGCCGCGATGGCTACGAACACCAACCACCCCACGAAGCACACACCGACGGCCCGCCAGGTGCTCTTGTAGTCCAGCGCCTGCCGCACAGCGATCACCATCGCGACCAGCATCCAGATCCCGACGATCGCTTCTATCACCCAGCCCACGACCGGCACGAGGGCGAAGACCCGCAGCAGCCCCGGCGATGCGGAGAAGCCCAGCGTGCGAAACAGCTGCCCGAAGTCCGCCTCGGTCTGCGGCTCCGGCAGCAGCTTCGTCCCGATGAAGGACGTCAGCGCCGCCCAGATCGCCCACCCGATGAGCGAGCCGACCGCGCCCAGCATGAGGGGCAACAGACCGACGCCGAGACCCTGACCGATTCCCGCGGCGATGCTCGAGAGCAGAACCACGGCCACAGCTTGCCCGGTGGCGTTGCCGTCGGCCTCGACCTCCTCGTAAGTCTCGACGTCGAGCCGCGCTGCTCCGACCACTCGATCCATGAATGAGCTCATATCTTCATCTCCCCCGTGTCGCCCTCGAGGTGCACTTCGGGCAGGTAATCCTTGAACGCCTCGCCGTAGATGTCCCACACAGTCAGGAACAGCGCCGCGATGATCGGTCCGATTATGAACCCTACCGCGCCGAACAGCAACAGACCGCCGAGCGTTCCGAGGAACACGAGGAGGTCCGGCATCTTGGTGTCGCGCCCGACCAGAATGGGCCGCAGCACGTTGTCCACGGTCCCCACGACCACCGCACACCACACCGCCAGCAGGATGGCCGCCATGAAGTGACCCGTAACCGCGAGGAAGATGCACCCCGGGATCCAGATGAGCGCCGTACCGACCCACGGTATGATGGATAGCACCGCCATCACCGTGCCCCAGAACGCCGCGCCACCGATCCCGGCCACGTAGAAGCCTGCCCCGGCCAGCACCCCCTGTATCACCCCGATCACCAGGGTTCCCTTGATCGTGGCCCGCGCTACCGACACGAACTTGCCGATCATCAGGTTCTCGCTCTTCGAGTCGAGCGGCATGTAGTACATCACCTTCCGGAGGATGTCCCTTCCGTTGCCGAGGAAGAAGAACATCGCGTACAGCACTACGAAGAGACTCAGCATGAACCAGGCCGTGCCGCGGCTGGCCGCGGCGAACGAGTTCACGAGGAACGTTCCTATGCCGGCGGCGAACTCACCGACCTTCACTATGATCTGATCCTGGTACGGCCCCATCTGGTCGTAGAACGGCAGGCGCTGCAGCAACAGATCCAGCTGGTCCGGCTGCGAGACCTGCTGCTCGACCCACGGCGCCACCGAGCGGCTCACATCCAGCGCCTGTGAGACCACTACGCCGAGAAGCGCGGTGAGCGGAATGATGGCCACGATGATGACGACTATGATTGTCGCGATCGATGCCGCTGCACGCTTGCCCTTGAACAGCTTCAGGAAGCGGCGGTAGATCGGATACGACATGCCGCTGAAGATGGCGGCCAGGAACAGCGCCGCGAGAAACGGCCGGATCATCTCGAAGAACATGATCGAGATCCCGATCGCCAATAGGACCAGGAAGAGCTTGGTCATGCGGTCGCGGGCTTCGGCTTGGGTCATGGCTTGCTCCGGGGCTGGGACCAACTCAGAGGATGGAGCAAGATGCACTTGGGCCGCTGATGGTGAAAGCCCCGGTCGCCGCGCCCCTGTCGCGAGCGCGGCCGGCGGCGTATCGTCGCTGATGGCCGCGCGGATGTGCGCGGTGAGGCACGGAACACACCGAGGGAACGCAACGGCATGAAGATCACCCGCATCACGGCTTATCAGGTGGACCTTCCCCTCCGGGAGGGCCGCTACTCCTGGTCCGGCGGCAAGTACGTCGAGGTCTTCGACAGCACCATCGTGCGCGTCGAGACGGACGCCGGGATCGTGGGATACGGAGAGGTGTGCCCGCTGGGGCCCGTGTACCTCCCCGCCTACGCCGGCGGCGTGCGTCCCGGGCTGGCCGAGATCGCTCCCGCGCTGATCGGGGAGGACCCGACGCAACTCGGACGCATCAACCGGCTGATGGACGGGGCGCTCAAGGGCCACCCCTACGTGAAGTCACCCATCGACATCGCGTGCTGGGACATCCTGGGCCAGGCAACGGGCCTGCCGGTGTGCACGCTCCTGGGCGGGCGCTACGGTGACGACTTCGTACTGTACCGGGCGATCTCGCAGGAGTCGGCGGACAAGATGGCCGCAAAGGTCGCGGGCTACCGCAAGGAAGGCTACCGCCGCTTCCAGCTAAAGGTGGGCGGCGACGCGGACGAGGACATCGAGCGGATCCGCGCCGTGCGCGCGCTGCTCGAGCCGGGCGACGTGCTGGTGGCCGACGCCAACACCGGCTGGCTCGCGCACCAGGCGGCGCGCGTCGTGCACGCCGTGCGCGACGTGGACGTGTACATCGAGCAGCCGTGCCTTTCGTACGAGGAGTGCCTCTCCATCCGGCAGCGCACCGCCCTGCCGTTCGTGCTGGACGAATCCATCACCGGCCTCGCGGAACTGCTGCGCGGCTACGCCGACGGCGCGATGGACGTCATCAACGTGAAGATCAGCAAGTTCGGCGGGCTCACCCGCGCCGCGCAGGTGCGCGACCTGTGCGTATCACTCGGGATCGCGATGACGATCGAGGACAGCTGGGGCGGCGACATCACGACCGCGGCGATAGCGAGCCTGGCCCACAGCACGCCGCCCGAGTTCGTGTTCACCGCGACCGACTTCAACAGCTATGTCACGGTAAGCACCGCGGAGGGAGCGCCGCAGCGCTCAGGTGGTCGCCTTGCTGCTTCGAGCGAACCCGGGCTGGGGGTCGCGCCGCGCATGGAGGTGTTGGGAGATCCGGTGGTGGAGGTGGGGTGAGGCGGGATCCCGGTCGGTGGGCTAGTAGCGCACGACGAAGGCCGTCGGATAACCCGCGTTCTCGAGCTGGGTTCCCGTAACGACGGTCCCGGTGCAGAACTCCGCAACTCCCGAGTCGTTCAGGAAGACCTGATTCACCGACCAGGCACCATACTCCGGGGACTCCGGCAGCACTACGTCGCAGCGCCACATCCCCACGAGCAGCGTGTCCGCATAGCACGATTCCTGTAGCCCGGCCGGACTCTCAACCGTCACACCCACACCGATGACGTCGCTCGCCTCGACGCTGAACCTGACCGTGTCGGCTCGAAAGCCGGCGTAGACTCTGTTCGGGAAGATCTCGAAGTCGCTGAGCACGGGTCGGTTGAGGCAGTAGCGAGTGTCCTCGCCCAGCTCGCAGGCGGCGAGCACCGAGAGCAGGATGCAAACCAGCATCCCGACCCGGGCACTCGACCGGCGAATCGCGGCCACAAGCACGACTGGCGTTGTCGGCATTGTCGGTGGCTTCTCTCGACGTGATACCATACGATTGTAACGTGCGCGTGTGAGGAGGGAAATGGCGGTGAAATGGTTCCGCTTCAGCACCGAGCGTCGCGGCCGTGCAGCTCTTGTGAGCACACGGCGGCTTGCTATGACGCTCGCGCGCGTCGCCGCACTCCTGGCACTGTTGGCCGTGACGGCTGGCAGCTACTCCCACGTGCGGGCCCAGCAGCCCAAGGTCAGATCCCAGCGTGGTTTCGACCTGCGGGCCGGCATCTATGCGTGGCTGAACGCTAACCGCGTGCACTGCGGCTTGCAGGCGCTCGGCAGGGTGTGCTATGACTACTCGGGGTTGTCGGGCGCGCGTTGGCCACGGCCGACCCCAGACACGTACATCTTCAACTCCGGCCTGCAGATAGCGGCACTCATTCCCGCGGACGCCGGGTTCGAGTGGGCCGGAGACACCACCGGAGTGTACCTGGTGGACGGCCGTGGCGGCCAGGGTGCCGGATCCCCGCTGATGGGGTTCGTGGACTCACAGAATCCCTTCGATTTGGCCGAGTGGCCGAGCGAAGCGGTGGTCCGACGGATGCCTCCCGCCGCGGGACTGCCCGACACGTCAGTGTACCACGATCTCCTGCTCGGGCGCAGCGTGGTCTCCGACCAGGACGCGTGGGTCCGCATCTGGGATGGCGACGCTTCGATCAGCGGCGGCAGGGAGCACCCGCTGGGAGTGCTCGTCGAGCTGAGGGCGATGGCGTTCAACGGGCCCTCGGGCAACGAGGACATCGTCTACCTCGTGTACACGCTGTACAACATCACCGCCTCCGACCCCACCGTGTACCAGCACCTCGATCCCGCGATCCGTGACGGGATCGCCGCCATAGGCCAGCGGTTCCACGACGAGGTCATTACCGAGCTGGGTGTAGAGCTGCCCGCGGCTGGGTACAGACTCGAGGAGGCTTATGCAGCCGTCTGGATGGATGCGGATATCGGGGACGCGGGCTCCAACTACAGCACGGCCAGTCTACCGTTCCAGACGTCGATGGCATACAAGGCCGACTTCGTGGAACAGACCTGGCGATACCCGCCCGAGATCTTCGGCCCGCCATTCATGCCGAACCCGGGCATCGTGGGCTCCAAGTTCCTCGGGACGCCCAGCCAGGCACCGCTCGCGATCTTCACGAACTTCTCCGGCTCTTCGGCTGGGTTCCCAGAACCGGTCGGCGTGCAACAGCTGTGGCGCTACATCTCCGGCAACGTCACACCGGCGGCAGGAGACAACAACTGCACATTCCCGAATCCCAAGGAGCGCCAGCTCTGCTGGTTATACGACGAACAGCATGACACGCGGTTCCAGCAGTCCACGGGCCCATTTGCTCTCGGACCCGGCGAGTTCACGACGTTCGTCATGGCCTACGTGCACGCGGCGCCCGTGGCGGACGCCCTCATCGCGTCAGGCGGAATCGGCGGCGACCTCAAGCCGCTGATTCCGTTCCCCGGCGACTCGATCCTCAACAACACTTGCTCGGATCTTGGCGGTGCTCCCGCGCCCTGCATAAGGGCCATAGACAGCGTTGCCGGCTGGGTGAGCGAAGCCGACCTGGACGGCGATGGCAGCATCGAGGGGTTCGAGATCCAGACCGTTCCCCGCTCGTTCCTGCACAAGGCCCAGATCGCGCAGGCGTTCTTCGACAATGGGTTCCTGACCCCGCAGCCGCCCGAGCCGGTGAACTTCTTCCCGGTAGCAGGCGACAACAGGGTCACCGTCGTGTGGGAGCGCTCCCCATCGGAGCAGACCGGTGACCCGTTCTTCCAGATCGCGTCTGACCCTACCACACCGCTGTACGACCCGAACTTCAGGCAGTTCGACGTGGAGGGTTACCGCATCTACCGGGGCCGGTCTCCCGACGCGCTGGAGCTCGTGGCGCAGCTCGACTACAGCGGCACCCAGTTCGTGGACCACACCGGCGCAGTCGATCACGGGGCCGAGTGCGCTCCCGAGTTGGGAATCGTGACCGGCTGCCCCGTGGACTTCGCGGGAGGGGAGAGCCATACGCAGACGATTGCCGGGTGGATCGTGCAAGTCCGGCCTGGATGGCGCATCGAGTTCAGCCCCGGCGTCACAACTCCCATCATTGCCGATACGGCCGTGGGCGGCGGCGCGAGCGGCTTCCCCCAGCTCTGGAACAACGGTGTCCCATTCGTATTCGTGGACCAGGGAGTGCGAAACGGCTTCGTCTACCACTACGCCGTTACGGCGTTCGACGTCAACTCGATCCTGTCCGGCCCCAGCTCGCTCGAGTCGGGGCGTGTCACGAAGTCCATCGTGCCGCGGTCCCCAGCCACAACGGTGGTCGAGCCGATCCTGGCGAAGAGCGTCACCGGCGACGACGGCGTCCCATTGAACGTAGAGGTGTACGGAGGGGCAGATCGTTGGCCCCGGATCGACCCGGATGACGGGACGTTCGACGGCCCGGTCCCACCCGTTAATACCGGGACACTTTCGTTTCCGTCACCGTTCGTGGAGGCACTGCCGGCGGGTGACATTACCGTGCGGACCGACTCCGTGGATCGCGGATGGGCGGGCGGGTTCGGGACGGCCCCTCGACTGTTCGTGACGATGTCGGCGGGCGGCACGACAGTACAGAGGGCGATCGCGGTCACGGAGCCAACGTTCAATTCGCAGGTTCCGCATATGGGCACGATCTCCGAGGAGCTCGTCCCGTTCGACTCCACTGCCATGGAAGTCCTAGGGATCGAGCTCGAGCAGGACATCCGGATGGGGATCGAGTTCACGTGGACGACGACCGCCATGGCGCATTCGTCCCCGGCGGTGGCCACGGCCTCAGGTCGTTACGGCGTCGCGGGCTTCAATGGCTCGCGCTATCTGGGCCACTCGCGCTGGTTCGATGAGGGCGGAACCGCACCAGCCGACCCCACGATCTGGGCATCGGCACATGCGAGCCGAAACGCCGGCGCTCTCAGCGGAGTGAACTGGATATGGGCGCCTTCCGCATATCGCTCCTCAACGAGCGACATGGACGTTGCGTTTCGCGCGGTTGCGGCAAGCGGCATGACAGCCTGGTACCCGGCGGACTTCACGGTTACGTGGGATGCGGGAGGCAGCATTACGGTGCGCGACCAGACCCACCACGTCGATCTGCCTTTCAACGACGCGGGGGGGTCGGGCTACGGGTTCTTCACGCTGAGTGGGGTGACGGCGACCGGAATGGACCAGGCCACGTTCGACGCCGAGGTGTGGGACGGAGTGGGGACGCCGGCATACGATGTGATCAGTTACCAGCACCTCTACATGACCGAGCCCACCTGCACCGACTGGTATGGGATTCCCGACTACTGCGTGACGCTGAGCTCAACCGCCGAGATCAGCGCACTCGATGTCAACCGGCCCGACGGCGTGTCCAATGGTAACGGCACCGTGTTGGTGATCAACGGCGAATACTTCTTCTTCGGCCTGGATGCTCTGCCGGCAGCCGGCACGCAGTGGCACCTGAGGGCGATCGCCGGGAGGTTCGACGCCGACTGCTCGCCGGCGCTCGGTCCGGCGATGACCCAGTGCAGCAACTACACGTTTTACCCAAACAACCTGCGCCCCTCCATCGTGCCCGGCCTGAGCTATAAGATCACTGTGACCCAGCAGGCAGGGGTGCGGGCAGACACCGTAGGCGATCTTGCCAGCGTGCACACCGTGCCCGATCCGTATTACCTCGGCAACGCGTGGGAAGCCGGGACCGCCACCAAGGTCCTCAAGTTCGTGAACCTCCCCCACCAGGCCATCATCCGGATCTACTCGCTGAGCGGTATTCTGGTGACGCTGATCGAGCACAACGACCCGACGGGCAGTGGCGAGGCCTCGTGGGACCTCCGTAGCCGGAACGGGTTCATCGTGGCCAGTGGGGTCTACTTCTATCACGTGGAGACGGCCAGCGGACAGGAGTCCATCGGCCGCTTCACCGTCGTCCAGGGAGTGCCCTAGCCGGGCTTGCGCCAAATCGTGGTGGTCTTGAGCCCGTTCGTGGAGTGACTAGCGACCGGCCAGTCGTCCGGCACACCCACGTCCCGACTCGCCTCCCACCACTGCGAGTCATCCACCAGGAGTAACCCTCCCGGCTTCAGTTTTGGCAGGCCCGCGCGCGCACAGTTGGTGCGGTAGTGGCCGTCCACCACTATCAGATCCAGGCTCCCGTCCTCGAACTCATCCAGCACCCGCACGTAACGGGGCACGGGATCATACGCCTCCCACTCCGGATCGGACTCCGGGTGGTCGAGCGGCACCAGCCTGAGATCGGTGTCGGCGACGCCCTTCGCGTCGAGTTGCACGCTTACCTCCCCGTACCAGCCGACCTGATGCTCCACGCTGGTGAGCCTTCCCACCCTTTGCGCCAGCCACGCCGTGCTGCGCCCGCTGCCGAACTCGAGCGCTCTCATGGACCCGTCCAGATACTCCTCCAGAAACGCGACGGCGCCGGGGCAGAACCACGGCGCCCCGGGGTGCGCCCTCTCCCACAGCCAGTACCGGAGGCGCGCCGCCAACTGCCGCGGACGGGCGAGCCAGAAGAGGAGTCTCACACCCTGAAGATACAGCCGCCGCCCCGGCGGGTGACCGCGCGGTGACCTCGTAGTACTTTTCGACCGCGGGAATTCCCCCCAAGGACACCAACATCGGGAAGACGGGTGGCACCATGATCGAAGAGCTGTACACAAAGGAGCAGGTAGACCTCAGGAACCGCGCGCGGGAGCTGGCCGAGAACGTGATGCGGCCGGTCGCAGCCAAGTACGACGTCGCGCAGGAATACCCCTGGGAGGTCCAGAAGGCTATCAAGGACGCCGGGCTCTCCGGGGTCTGGATCCCGAAGGAGTACGGCGGCAGCGGCGGCGGCGTGCTGGACCTGTGCCTGGTGGTCGAGGAGTTCTCACGGGCCTGCGGCGGCATGGGTGTGGGTTTCGCCGTCAACGCCCTGGGATCGTTCCCGATCATCATAAGTGGCAGCGACGAGCAGAAGGAGCGCTGGCTCCCCGGCATCGCGGCGGGAGAGAAGCTCATCGCGTTCGGGCTCTCGGAGAAGATGGCCGGATCGGACGCCGGCTCCATGGTCACCCGCGCAGAGAAGGACGGCGACTCCTACGTCCTCAACGGCGAGAAGAAGTGGAACACAGGCGGGTCGGTCGCGTCGTACAACACGATCTTCGCCGTCACCAATCCCGAGCGGGGCGCCCGCGGCGTCTCGGCGTTCGTGGTCGAGGAAGGCACTCCCGGCTACAAGATCGGCAAGCACGAGGACAAGATGGGCATCCGCTGCGTCCCGGTGGTAGAGATCCACCTGGACAACTGCAGGGTTCCCGAAGCGAACCTGCTGGGCGGGCGTGAAGGTCAGGGTTTCAAGCAAGCAATGATCACGCTGGACCGGGCGCGCCCCGGCGTCGCCGCACAGGCGGTGGGGCTGGCTCAGGGCGCTCTCGACCTGGCCATGCAGTATACGGGGGAGCGGCAGCAGTTCGGCCAGTCGGTGAACTCGTTCCAGGGCATCCAGTGGATGCTGGCCGACATGGCCACGCAGATCGAGGCGGCGCGCCAACTCGTGCACGCGGCCGCCCGCACCATCGACTCGGGGCACAAGAACATCACCAAGATCTCGGCCATGTGTAAGCTGATGGCCACCGACGTCTCCATGAAGGTGACCACCGACTGCGTGCAGCTGTTCGGCGGCTACGGCTACTGCAAGGACTTCCCGATCGAGAAGTACATGCGCGACGCCAAGATCACGCAGATCTACGAGGGCACCAACCAGGTGCAGCGCCTGGTGATCGCGCGCAAGCTGCTGCGGGAGGCCGCCGGCGGCGGCAGCTGATCGGGGCCGTTCTTCAGCTTGCTGCTGAAGATTCCGGGGCGCCGTCGCACTCTCTGGCGGCATGGCCCGTCTTGCCCTAGTCTAGAGGCACCCCGGCCGTGAGGCGGCAGGCGTGGTAGATGTGCTGGAGAGGCTCAAGGCGGCGTTGGCAGACCGGTACACCATCGAGCGCGAGCTGGGGCACGGTGGCATGGCGACGGTCTACCTGGCGCGCGATCTCAAGCTCGACCGCCCCGTCGCGCTGAAGGTCCTCCGCCCCGAGTTGGGTGCCTCGCTCGGCGCCGAGCGGTTCGTGCGCGAGATCGAGATCGCGGCCAAGCTCACCCACCCCAACATCCTGTCGCTGCACGACTGCGGCGAGGCGGACGGCCTGTTCTACTACGTCATGCCGTACGTGGAGGGCGAGACTCTCCGCGACCGTTTGAAGCGAGAGAAACAGCTGTCCATCGAGGACGTGCTCCAGATCGCGCGTGAGGTCGCCGACGCTCTGGGATACGCACACTCCGTCGGCGTCATCCACCGCGACATAAAGCCCGAGAACATCCTGTTCGGGGCCGGCCACGCAATGGTCGCGGATTTCGGCATCGCCCGCGCGGTGAGTGAGGCCGGCGGGAAAACCCTCACCGAGACAGGACTCGCGGTGGGCACACCCGCCTACATGAGTCCCGAGCAGGCCGGCGGGGAGCGCGAGCTGGATGGGCGCACGGACATCTACAGCCTGGCGTGTGTGCTCTTCGAGGCGCTGGCGGGTCAGCCACCGTTCACCGGGCCGTCCGTCTCCAGCCTCGTAAGTCAGCATCTCGCGGCAGAGCCGCCTGTAGTGTCGCACGTGCGGCCGGGCGTGCCCGACGAGATCGTCTACGCCCTCCAGGAAGCGCTCTCCAAGACGCCCGCCGACCGTCCGGCTACCGCCGGGCAATTCCTGGAGGAGCTCGTTGGCGATCGACCCAGCCGACTGAGCGGCCAGGCCCCTGTACGCAAGGCCAAACGGCCCTGGGGCGTTTGGGCAGTCGTTGCCGGCGCGGTCGTGATCGGGGCCCTGCTCGCGACGGTCTTCCTCCGGCGCGAAGCGACACCGGAGGCAAGCCCCACCGGGGAGCGCGAGTGGGTCATCGTCGCGGAGTTCGGTGGATCGGCCGCGCCTTCGCACCTGAAGATGGGCCGCAGCCTCGTGGGCACGGTCCTCGATCAGTCGCGGGTCGTCACGACGCTGCCCAGTGACCAGGTGCGGCGCGGGCTCGAGCTCACCAGCCGCCCAGCAACAACAACATTGACGGTCGACGTCGCGCGCGAGCTCGCGATACGCGGGTCCATCGGCGCCGTCGTGACAGGCCAGATCGACCGTGCCGGGAGCACGTACTCCGTGCTGCTCCGCGTGATGGATCCCAATGACGGGGCCATCCTCGCCGCGGCAAACGGACTCGCGGGCGGCGACGACCGGCTCATACCGGTGACCGACAGCCTCGCCCGCGCGCTGCGCGCAGGTCTGGGCGAGCAGGCGAGTCAAATTCGCGCGGACCGGCCACTCGTCGAGGTCATGACACCATCACTCGAGGCGTACCGGAAGTTCGTCCAGGCCCTAGAGCTCAATGCAGCCGACAATTGGACCGCCGCACGGCAGCTCGCGCAGGAAGCTCTGGAGCTCGATCCCGACTTCGCGGCGGCCTACCGGCTGATCGGATACACGTTCTACAACGTGGGACAATCCGACTCGGCGGACGCCGCATTCGAGGAGGCCCGCAGCCGACCCGACCGCCTGACAGACCAGGAACGCCTCGGGCTGGAAGCTCTCACAGCGTTCGTGATCGACGGTGACGCTGAAGGCGCGCTCGGGACCTACGAGCAGCTGCTCACAGTCAATCCCAACATTCCTCTCGCACATACCGGGCTCGGCAATGTCCTGTTCATGCTCGGGCGCTGGGAGGAAGCACTCGACGAGTTTCGCACGGCCGCCGAGCTCAGCCCGTTCGGCGCGTCTCAGCTGATCCTCGGAAACATCTTCGGTACGCTGCTCAATCTGCGGCGAGTGACCGAGGCCGACTCGGTTTGGCGCATGCTGGAGGGGGTGACACGCCGTGATGGAGAGATCGAGCTGGCACTCGCCCACCAGGGCTGGGCGCGCGCCGAGGCCCTGGCGCAGGCCCGCTACGAGGATCCCGCCACGCCGGGCTACGAGGCGCTGCCGGTCGGACTGTGGCTGTCGTCCGCCCTTGCTGCGCGCGGTGCTGTCACGGTGGCCGATTCCGTCCTGGACGTGTCGCATGACCGGGCCCTTTCCGCAGGGTTCCCGGACGACGCGGGGATGCTCCTGCGCGCGCGCTGGCTGCTGGCGCTGGCCAGCGGCAGCGCGGTTGGCCAAGTATCCGATCTATCCTGGATTGAGGCCGAAGAGGTGAATCCGGGTTTCGCCCAGGCGGCGAGCCACGCCATCTCGGGCGAGTGGAGCCGCGTAGTCGAGCTATTGGCGCAGCGGGCCGCCAGCGGACAGCGTACCGGCATCCCGGGCACGCTCGCCGAGCGATGGCTGGTCGCAACAGCGTACCAGCGCCTGGGGCACCCCGACTCAGCCGCATTCTACTACGAGCTAGTCGTGGACCCGCCTCGCATAGACTGGCTGGATCGGTTCCGCCACGGCATCACGTTCACCTTCGGGCATCAGCGTCTCGCCGCCGTCTACGAGGCGGAGGGGCAGGATGACTTGGCGAGACGACATAGGCGCATTGTCGCCGATCTTTGGGCGGCTGCGGACGAGGAGCTGCGCAGGCGCTGAGCGACAGCGGGCCTCATGAGAACACGAAGGGCGCCCGTTGGTGGGGCGCCCCTTGTGCACTGCGGTGCGTGCCCGGCAGCTAGCCCATTCTCGGGTACTTGATGGGCATGACCCGCTCTTCAAGCTCCGCCAACGACAGCCGAAGCGTTGCACTCTTCCGGCCGGTGGCCTTCTCAATCAGCTCCTGCTGTTCCGGGGTCAGCTCGAGCTCAATCTCCTTCTCAGCCATCGTTGCCTCCTTGTCGAGACCCCAACGCAACGGGGAATTGGCACGGGCCGCGAGAGCCCACCGCGCCCACTTTCCCCTCGTGAATTCGTGCCGAAGAAGCTACCGACCCAGCGTGAATACAGCGTGAAACCGCCCAGCTCACTGCCCTCCCACCCGGTCGAGCGCTGCAGGCAGAATGAACCGCTCCATGATCTCCTCGGGCTGGCGGTAGCGCCCGTTCCTGTAGTTGCCGGACGTGATGACCACAACCATCTCGAGCGACGGCACCACGTAGATGTACTGGCCGCCGGCACCGCGTGCCTCGACCGACTCCACCGTCCGGTCACCCATCTGGATCGTGCTGTGCCACCACAGGTAGCCGTACTCATTCTCCCATCGGTTCACGATCCTGCCGCGCTTCTCCAGCGATTCCCGCACCCACTCCTCCGACATCAGCCGCTCGCCGTTCCACACGCCTCCGTCGAGGTAGAGCTGGCCGAACTTCGCCATGTCCCTGGGACGCATGTACATCCCACCGCCTCCGTAGAGCACCCCGGCCGGATCGTGGAAGAACCTGTACTCCTGCACCCCTAAAGGTCCGAACAGGTAGCGATGGGCGAACCACTCTACGGGTTCCTCCAGGACCGCCTGCAGGATGCCTCCGAGTATGAGCGGGTTGGCTCCCCCGTACACGATCTGTGAGCCGGGATCCGCGACCATCGGAGCGTCGAGGGCGAACTTCGTCCAATCCGGCTGTCCGGTCTGCATCTGGTAGTTGCCCTCGGCGGCGACCGAATTCCGGTCCGAGTCGTTCGCATCCAGCCCCGAGCTCATGTTGAGAAGATGCTGGACGGTGATCTGCGCCTTGCGGTCGTCCCAGTTGGCGTACTTGCGGTACGTTGGGAAGAACGTCAGCGCGGGCGTTTCCACGCTCGGAATCTCTCCCCTGTCGATGGCCAGACCGACCAGCGCCGACGTGACCGTCTTGGACGCAGATCTCATGTCGTGCCAGGTGGTCCGGTCGAAACCGTAGAAGTACTCCTCCACCACCAGCCTGCCGCGACGGGCCACCAGGACGCTGTGCGTGAGCGTCATCTCCTGATCGACGATCGCCTCGACCAGATCGCGAATGTGCTCCACGTCCAGCCCCTCGGACGAAGGCGTCGCCGTCGCCCAGCCGTCGTTGAGCTCAGTGGGCGCGCGCTCCTCATACCTGGCATCAGCAACTCCACGGGGCGGCACGTCCGTATCCCACGGACTCTCCGGAGCGAGCTCATCCGGCAGGCGATGGAAGCTCATGGGAAGCGAGCCGCCGAGACCGGTCACGGTCAGGTCCAGGACGTCGGGGTCGCGGTCGAACCGGCCCTCGAGCCACAGTCCCAGGTTCTTCTCACCGACGGCGATCGCGCCATCCCGACACTCGAGCCCATACCCGTACAGCGACGGGAGCCGCGGGTCGCTGAAGAAGAAGTAGCCGTAGGTGTTTCCGTCGTCCTCGCGAACGATGTAGATGTCGAAGGGAAAGCTCTCCGCGGGAACGCCGAGGAGGCTCCAGGTCGTCTCCCAGGTTGGCGCAGCCTGGCCTTCGACAACACGCAACTGGGTGTGTGCCACGGCCGACCCGTAGTACACGAACCCCTCGATCGCCTGGCCGCCACTGGAGCGCTCTCCTTCGAACGCCACGGGGAAGACAGCAGATTGGAACCGCAGACGCCCGCTACTCAACGAGACGGGGACGTCCTCCTCGGTGCTACTTGCACCTGCGACGGTTGCCAGGTACTGCCCGGGTGATGTCTCGGTGATCGTGAGCCGCACGGAGAGGAGACCCTGCGCATCGAGGTCGCCCCTCCAGACTCCGAGCAATTGGTCGGGACAGTCTTGGAGCAGTGGGGCCTGGCTCGAGGCTCGGGCGGCGCTGCCCCACGTGGGGATCAGCGCGAGCGAGAGAACCGTGCCGAGCAGGAGGTGCACACTCCTCACGGAGCAGGCTCCTCGTCCACGATCTCAACCGGCGTCCATCCACCGCCCAGTGCCTTGTACAGCTGCACCATGGAAGTGTGGCGCAGCTGCAGGGTCGCGGACGCCTGCAGTTGGGCGCTGAACAGTGAGCGCTGCACGTCGAGCACCTCCAGGTAGCTTGTCCATCCCCCCTGGTAGCGGATCCATGACAGCTCGGCAGCGCTCTCAGCTGCGTCGACCTGGCGGCGCCGGTGATCGTACTCGGCCTGGTAACGATTCACTGCCACCATCGCATCCTCGACCTCGCGGAAAGCGTTGAGCACCGCCTGCTCGTAGCCGTGTAGCAATTGCCGTGTGCGGGCGACCTCGATCTCGACCCGGCGCTGGTTCTTGCCAGCGTTGAACAGCGGCGCGAGCAGGTTCGCGCCCAGGCTCAGGAAGCCCGTGGTGATGCTCGCGAAGCTCGCTCCCATGTCGGCGGACATCGTGAGGGAGGGGTACTTGATGGCCTCCGCCGCACCGATTCGGGCGGTCTGCGAGGCGAGCTGCCGCTCCGCAACCAGAACGTCGGGGCGGCGCTCCAGCAACTCGGAGGGCAGCCCGGCAGGGAGGTCGGGGGGGAATACCTGATCCTGCAGTGCGACGCCGCGCTCGATGTCCATGGGGGGCTGGCCCAGCAACACGCTGATCGCGTTCTCGGTCTGCGCCCTTGTCCGCATGAACGATTCGACCGCCGCCTCCGCCTCGGAGAGCTGGATCTCCGCCTGGTTCACGTCCACCTCGGAGACCATCCCCGCCTCGAACCGAACCCTGATTATCTCCGCGCTCCCGCGCCGTGCCTCAACCGTCGCCTCCGAGATGGCCAGCCTGTTGTCCAGATCGCGCAGCACCAGGTAGAGCTCGGCGACCTGAGCCACGAGAGTGATCGTCACGCTGCGGTACGCCTGTTCGGTTGCCAGGTACTCGTTGAGCGCCGCCTCGTTGGACCGCCGGATGCGCCCAAACAGGTCCGCCTCCCAGAAAACCGTACCCGCCAGCACGCCGCTCGCCGTGAGCTTGTCGTCCTCAGTGTTCCCTTCGACCGTGCCGCCCGCCACCCCGTCCACAAACGGGTAGAGATCCGCCCTGGAGAAGCCCACCGCGGCCCGGGCCTCCTCTATGCGCGCCAGCGCCACCTGGAGGTCCTTGTTGTTCTCGAGCGCGGTTGCGATGAGGTCCTGCAGCACGGAGTCCTGGAACAACTCCCACCACTCCAGGTCGGCGACGGATTCCACCGGGGGGATATCGGCGCGCGCGCTGTCGCTCAGGGTGGTGTCCTGGCGGTACGCCGCGTGCTCCGGCGTGGCCGGACGTTCGTAGTTGGGTCCCACCAGGCACCCGCCCAGCAGGGTCGCTCCCAGGAGGAGGAGGCTAAGTGGTCGCATGATCGGTCTCCGATTTGCCTATGAGGCTCCTGACCGCGGCGTGCGCCACGACCAGGTATACGACTGCGGCAATGATCTGTAGAACTCGAATCCAGGCCTTGGTGTCGGCCTCGCCGTACGCGCTCGTTGCCGCCAGGACCACGATCAGCATCGTGGAGTAGGCCATGCCGAACAGGGGCGCCGTCGGCGCTTTCGAGAAGAGCCTGCTGCCGAGCAGGAGGCCGGCGAGCAGGGTGACGAGCAGGAGGAAGCCGAACTCCGGGACCATCACGAGCAGCTCGAACATGACGATTGCCGCGATCCCGCCCATCACGTTGCCCACGACGAGCGCCTTCCCGGCCTTAGTCCCGGTCGCAATGTCGGGCTGCATGCTGAGCAGCGCGATGAAGACGAGGACGAGCACCGATGTGAGGCCGGCGTACAGGTACAGCGCCGCGACCGGCAACACCACGGTCGTATTGATCCAGGCGCGAGAAACGCATTGCTCGGGCGACGGTGGGGCCGGCTTCTCAGGAGCGCCTGCTCCCGCCGGCGTGCCCGGTTCGTCGAATATCGGATCGGCGATCAGAACGTACGCCAGCCACACCGATCCCATCGCGGCGGCTGCCGCCATCACCAGTCCCTGAGCGACCGCGATGGCGAGCCCCATGGACTGCAGTGCCACGACGGGGATCACTGTCAGCGCAATCATCAGGAACGTGATCAGCAGCGGCGGGGCGCCGCGGGCACTGTGGTAGAACAGCAGGAATAGAAGCAGCAGCTCCGCCAGCAGAAACGCCACCGGGTACACCAGGAGAAAGGCGCTAACGAGGACACCGGAAATGGAAGCGACCGCCACGATCCCGACGAATATGGCCATCGCCTTAGGATCAGGCCGCTTCGCAGGCGGGGCAAAGAAGCTGAGAGCCAGGATCGGCGTCAGGTAGGAGAGCTGCCAGTCGACGCCCATCGCCAGCGCCACCGCGAGCGTGGTGCCGACGGCATAACGAATCGTGCGGACCATCCTGAGGTCGGGCTGTCGGTTCGCTAGCGCACCCTGTGCCGCCGCGGACTCAGCGGACATACGAGAGCAGGCTCGACAGCCGCAGCCGCAGCTTGGCGATGGCGTTCAGCACGAAGTTCCCGCTCGTGAAGACCACCACGTTCACCTGCCCGCCAACCCGCTTGTACCCCACCGCTTCCCCTTCGTCGAACGCGATGATCACCGCGAACCGCTGCGGATCGCGCAGCCACCCCTGAGCCTGCGACACCTGCGAGAGCTCACCGCGCGAGCCCTCTTGACCCGTGCTCACGCCGTATCCCACGCTGCGCACCGTGCCGCGGAAGATCCGGCCGGGCGCTACGTCCAGCGCCAGCTCCACCCGATCGCCGATCTCGATGTTGGAGATGTTGTTCTCGCGCATGTCGGCCTGAATCCACACGTCGCGCACTGAAACGAACGTCCCCACCGGCTGGCTGGCTGCGGCGTAGTGGCCGAGGTCTATCGTGAAGTTCTCGATACCGCCGTGCGACGGCGCGTACAGCGTGCTGAACTCCCGGTCCAGCTCTGCCCGCTCGAGCGCCGCGATCGCGGAGCGGATGCGCGGGTTGCCCGGTCCCTCCACCCCGAGCTGCTCCTTGGCCCGGGTCAGCTCCGCCTGCGCTGCCGCCAAACGCTCCTGGGCCTGAGCCAGGGAGGTCTCGGCCCGGTCGCGGTCGGCCTGCGACAGAGCTCCGGGGTTCAGCTGCTGAATCGCCTCCACCCGGTTGAAGTTGCGCTGTGCCCGGTCCAGCGTAGCCTCCGACACGCCGAGCTGGGCCACTGCAGCCTGCACCGACGCGCTCTGCGCCCCCATCTGCTGGAACGC
>Ga0255053_10000327_pt1 | contig 26289 bp, 15 predicted proteins | sample JV7_2_22_MG_FD_188635 | JGI IMG/M metagenome (GOLD analysis project Ga0255053, IMG submission 188635) | Seawater microbial communities from Jervis Inlet, British Columbia, Canada - JV7_2_22 | ecosystem: Environmental > Aquatic > Marine > Inlet | place: Canada: British Columbia | collected... | reverse complement strand
GTAGCGCTTTTTCATTTTCCTGCTTACGAGTTTGCGTTTTTACAAACTCTTCTCTTTCGCTTTTGACTCACAAAGACTTCGGTCGCTGCCACATCGTGGATCTGACCCGCTCCCCGGTGCGGCCTCCATCCGAATTGCCAAGGTTCAGGATCATTGTATCGTGATGACGGCCGCGACTTGAAGAGGAATTCGCCCGCGACAGGCTACCCAAGAGAATGATTGATTTATCGTCTCGAGATTAGCTGCAAATCAAACGCAACACGCACGGCAAACACCATAGATCTGCCGTGCGTGTCAATGCTTCGCTTGACGAGAAAGCTAGAAATCCATCCGTGCCCCAATCGAGTATCGGCGCCCGGTATCCTTCAGCTCAATTAACCGTTCCTCATAGATCGAAAACTCGTGGCTTCTCTCGTTCGACAGGTTAAGTCCTTCAACGAAGATAGATAATCTCTCTCCGATGTCATAACTTGCCTGTGCATCCCATTGGCCATAGGACGAGATCATTTTTGGCTGACCGCGGTTAGCAGCCAAAGACGCAGTGTATCCATCGCGGTAGTTATAAGCGACACGAGCCTGAACAGGGCCTTTCTCATAGAAAGCGACCATATTATACGACGTGGAATCACGTTCCAGTTCGTCACCATCAGTTTTCCGAGTGACATCCGTATAGTTGGCTTGCAGGCCGAAACCATCAAAAGGAGAAGGCAATTGCGAGAATGTATACTGCGCCGCCAATTCAAACCCTGTGACATCGCCTGACCCCAAATTTACTGGAGTATTCGAGAAAAAGTCAAAGCCCTCGATCTGGATAATCTCGGTTCGCCTTTCCCACTGGTCAGTAAGGTCTTTATAGAACAGGGCCACGCTCAGGTAGCTGACATCATCAATATACCAACTCAATGCGGTATCGTAATTCCATGCCAGCATAGGCTTCAGACTTGGATTACCACTGGTCACAGTCCGCTCTGTCGGACGCACATTGTAGTTTGTATCCAGGAGAAGGAAGCTCAAGGTTGGACGCGTAATGGTTTTGCCGACGGCTATGCGCCACACTAAATCATCACGCACGTCCAACTTGAAGTTCGCGGCAGGTAACCAGACATCATATGAGCCTGATTCCTGAACAGGAACAGGTTCTGTCAATTCAACAATCACCTCGTTCACGCCAGGTACCTGCGTCAATGACAGAATGGTCTGCGCAGTGCCATAAGACGTGATATCCGTGGTAGCAAAGCGAACCCCCAAATTGCCGGACCAGCGACGACTGCCAAAGTCACCTTCAAAATTACCCTGGATGAAACCACCAGAGGTTTCTTCGTCTACCATGCCGGATGTAAGGGGTACTGGTTGCACGCCAACGCCACCGTTTGCAGCGATGGCTGCTATTGCCTCAGCACGAAGAGCAGGATCTCTAATGCCGGCGAGTCCTTCAGGAGACAACATAAACGCCATTAGTCCAGCCTCATCCCAGGTTGGCCATCCGTGAATTACACCACCAGGCTCGCCAGAAAGGAAACCAGCGGCGTCAAAGGTGCTGGTAATACTGGTTGGCATGAAGCCATCATACTCATGTCCTGTCCAGGAACAGTAGATACACTGAATGTTGCCCGGGGTTTTGGCCACGTATTTGTCTTTCTCACGATCAGAGAAATTCATCCCGGCTTGAACGGAGGTCAAGATTCCCATGTCGGAGAAAGCGTACTCTGCATCCACGGTCGCTTGGAAAGCTTCATCCGTAATATCCCGGCCCTCCAAGGTGAACCAGCTGGGCCTGATCAGAGAGAGATCGGTCAGGTCTCCAATGTTGCTATAGGTTGGCAACATATCACCCGCACCCTTATTGAAAATCAACTCACGATCCAGATTTTCGAAGTCTCCGACGAAATACGTTTGCTCGCCGGTAATTGTGTCTGTTGCCTCTGAATCAGACACGTCAAAAACAAAGGTAAGCTGGTCGCTGGCAAACCACTCAGCGTTAAAGCCGATTTGTCGGGTTTCGGCAAAACGTGGCCGGCTGAATGTAACAAATTCAGTAGGCCTGGCACCAGGCGATGTCATGAAATAGTCCACGGTGCCGTTTGCGTTGACTGTCGCATCCGTTACCAGGTCGGGGCCAACAGACCAGGCAAGGGCACGGGTGCTGGAGTCCACGTCAAGCTCGGAATACAAGCCATCAAGGGTTAAGACCAGATTGTCGCTTGGTTCCCACTGCAATGCCAGGGTGCCGCCGATGCGCTCGCGAGTGGATTCATCCACGTCCTGGGTATAATAAGAGGGAAAAGAAACGCCTGTTAGCTCTGGCGTGCCATCATTGTCAAAATCGAGGTCACGATTGGCTTCATAGCCGTCGGTATATGCCCTTTCAGTGCGAAACTCACGTTCATGATAGGTAAACGAAGCCATGACCCCGGCCCTTCCATCCATAAAAGTATTGCTTATGAAGCCAGTGAACTGCGGGGTAGTCTCTTCGGAGGCGTCATCATAAAGAAGCTTGGCTGATGCAGAAGCTCTAAAACCATCGTAATCTAAAGGGCGTGCGGTTTTCAGATTAATCGTCGACCCGATACCCCCCTCCAGCATACTGGCCGTTGGCGTCTTGAATACCTCTGCGCCAACGATCGATTCCGCAGCGATGATGTCAAAACTGAATTCACGACCATCATTTTCAGTGGCAAGAACACGGCCATTCAACAATACGACATTATGTTCCGGGCCCATCCCGCGTACGGTAATAAACTGACCCTCGCCATCCTTACGGGCGATAGTAACGCCGGGAATACGCTGCAAGGCTTCTGATATATTTTGATCAGGAAACTTGCCCAGATCCTCTGCTGCGATCGCATCCACGATGCTGTCCGCGTTGCGCTTGGCGGACATCGCTCTCTGCTGGCTGCCGCGTATGCCTCTTACGATAATCTCTTCGATGACAACATCGTAATCATCCGCATTGGCTTCATCTTGTGCGCTGCCCGCTGCCGGGTACAGCGCCATCGCAGCAACAATTGAAACGGCCAGGATATTGAATTGGAACTGATTGAATTGAAGTTTTCGGGTATTTTTCATGTTGATCTCACCCGTACTTCTGCCCTCCCCTGCCGGCTGAGTTTAACGATAAACACACTGTTCGCAACTGCGGCTTATACCTATATTGCACCCGGAAGATTCTTCCCCCGAGCAGCATGGCCGCGATGCCAAAGGGCAAGAAATAATCTTTAACGTCAGTTAGTTGCCCCTGAAAAACCGGTTTTCAGGCGCCGCTCGCTGAAGTGAGTACTCGTTTACGTTCTGAAGGAGCCGATCTTGAGGATTTTGCGGGAGTAAGGACCAGAGCCGCGGACAAGCGGACACTTCGTACACCATTCAGGCGCATTATCGCTGGAAATAGTTGACCGCCAAAGGCGGAATCTGAAATGCGTTATCCCGCCGCACTTTGCGAGGATATTTGCCCGGCAAAAGTGAGCGGCCAGAAGTCTCAGTGTGGCTTGGCTGTCTTTCCGGTATCGGCAACAATAGCGTTACCACACGAATCAAAAACCAAGATATCCTGAGGCGCAATGTAAAGAGTTAACCGATCCGTGCCGGTGAAGTCCTGTTGTCCTTCGAGTCTTATTCTAAAATCGAGTTGATCGAATAATTTTGCGTAAATGTTGGTGGAATCGCCCAAAGACTCGACTTCATCCAGACTCAATTCCAGCGCGATGTCTCCTCCATTGGAGACGTGAGTTACATGTTCCGGCCTCAGGCCCAGGGTTACGTCATCATTGGCACGCAACGCAGGAACATTGGCCTCGAGACAGATATTCTTGTCATCCACGAAGTGGATTAACAGCTTGTTTTCTTCGCTCTCCAGGACTTTTCCATTCAACAAATTGATTTTCGGGCTGCCAATAAAACCAGCGGTGAAAGTATTCTGCGGATGGTTGTAAATCTCCAGAGGGGAGCCGACCTGTGCAATTTCGCCCTCGTTTATTACCACGATCCGGTCGGCCAGTGTCATGGCCTCAACCTGATCGTGGGTCACATAGATCATGGTATTTCCGAAATCTTTATGCAGCTTACTTAGCTCGTGTCGCATCTGAACTCGCAACTCGGCATCAAGATTTGACAACGGTTCATCAAAGCAGAATATTCCGGGGTCGCGAACAATGGCGCGCCCGATGGCAACCCTCTGTCGTTGTCCCCCGGAAAGCTGGCTTGGAAGACGGTCCAGGTAATCGCTTAAGTGCAATATATTCGCGGCATGGCAGACTTGAGTTTCGATGTGTTTCTTATCGCACTTCATGTTTTTGAGGCCAAAACTCAGATTTTCTCTGACTGTCATATGCGGGTACAGGGCATAGGATTGAAACACCATGGCGACGCCTCGTTTTGATGCCGCCGTATTTGTCACATCCTTGCCGTCAATGTAGATTTTGCCGGAGCTCACTTCTTCCAGCCCGGTAATCATTCTCAAGATCGTGGATTTTCCGCAGCCAGAGGGGCCCACCAAAACGACGAACTCCCCTGACTGAATATCAAGATTGATATTATGAATGGTCTCTGTTTGATCGTAGGTCTTGGCCAGGTTCTCAAGGGTCAAGGTGGCCACGTTCCTATGCAGCCTTTATTTGGGCAGTGCTTTCTCTTTTGATCACCGTTGCCTCGATGTTAATTCTTCGACCTTGTTCGCCACCATCATGCAACAGCGCTTCTGCGGCCTTTCGGCCTTTTTCGTAAGCGTTTTGTCTGACTGTAGTCAGTGCGGGTAATGTAGCGTGCAGGCTACGGGGTTCAATATCGTCAAAACCTGTTACCGAAAGACGCTGCGGAACATCCAGTCGAAGGCGCTTGCATTCTGTCATTGCACCGTACGCAAGTCGGTCCGAGAAACAAATGAGTGCGGTAATGTCAGGCTGTCGTTCCAGCAGATGCCGCGCGGCCTCCGCTCCACCTTTTTCACTATTGCTGGTCTCACATATCAATACGCTTTCCAATTCAATCTCGCTCTTGCCGATGGCTTCCTTGCAGCCGAGCATTCGTTGTTTAGCCACATAATTATCTGTGTCTATCTCTTTATCCAGGGCGAAAAGATCATGACTTCCTTCTTTCACTGGAAAAGTAATTATGCCGAGCTGCTGATGCCCGAGAGACAAAATATGTTCGGTTATTTTCTTCATGACCAAGGAATCGTTGGTCAGTACACTAGTATGCGCAGGCGCATCAAAGTCGACCACCACAGTAGGCAGGCCTTTGGAAAGTGCGCGTTGAGTCGTGGGGTTGTTCTTGTAGGGGGCGTTGAGAATATAGCCATCAACGATGGCGTCAAATGACTCAAAGTGATTCAAATCACTGTTTTTCAAAGGGATCAGAACAATATTTGTTCCCTCCTCCTCACAAACAGACGAAACACCTCGCAGGAACGCAATATCGTGAGGGTCGGTAAAAGCATAACTGAGTTGATCATTGAAAATTATGCCGATGGCTCCACAGACACCAGTTCGAAGCGACCTCGCTGCAGCATTCGGTCCCTGGTAATTGACGGTCTTCGCATGATCTAAAATCTTTTCTCGCAGCCGGGCGGAAACCTTGGCCGGATTATTGTATGCATTTGAAACAGATGTATGGGTTATCCCAAGATCTGCAGCGATAGATTTCAGGGTAGCTCTGCTTGGGCGGATTCTTGAGATTGCTCTTCTCCAGATTTATCTAAGTTTCATCGGATCGCGTTACATTGAGCCTGTCGCGCTATTGCAGATGTCTGTCATCGTAGCTCCCCCTCCTACAAACCGTTCACAACATCCCTCATCAAAACAGCAAGCTACTTTAACGTTAAAGCTTGACACAGGCAACAGGCAAGTTTAACGTTAAACACGCTCGCTGAATTGCCAGGAAAAGTAGCCGTAAGTGCTTGGTAAAGTGGCACAAAAATGAGCCGAGCGGAATAGAACATTTTGAGCCGGCGCCGCTGGCGTGTCGTGCACATCCGGTCAGCGCAATTCGTGTGCTCGAGACAGCCTGTATTACGCTGTCAGCAGCAATTTCAACACGATACGACCAGGTGAAAGTCAATGACAAGGTGCAGAAGAATTAGAAAGCGTTACGCGCCAGTCTTGTTGTTGCTTTGCCTGCCCGTTTTCCTGGCCCCGGCCTCGGGCAGTGACGAAGAATCAATGCTGCTTCAGGAAGTGGCCTCCAGCCAATCCATTGTCAATCTCCAACACTTCGAGCATTTGTTCACTGAAATCCAGGTGGGCAATAAGAAAATGGCCGTCGTCAATATCTATAGTGAATACCCCAGTTATAACTATGTGACTGCACCTGCAGAAGGATTCGCCTGTGTGGATGATGCCGCAAGAGCCATCATCCTGTTATCGGAGTACTGGAAGTCAACGCATGACGATGACATTTTGCTGAAAACCAAAAACTTGATTGAGTTCGTCTTGTATATGCAAAATGCCAACGGATACTTTAATAATTTTATTTGGCAAGATGGGTCGATAAATACCAGCTACAGAACTTCGCTGGCCGAAGTGAACTGGTGGTCTTTCAGGGCGCTATGGAGTTTGGAAGTTGCCCATGAACTGGTCTTTTCTGATCTGGATTTGGCAAACCGGATCGACGACGCGACCAGGAAAGTCGTCGTCAACATCAAGAGGGATCTTTCCTTAGCGGAATTAAGAACCGAGATCGTTAATACGATAGAAGTGCCGGCTTGGTTGCCGCATAAATATGCTGCGGATCAAGCTGCAATCGCGATCATAGCCCTGTTGCCACATTACAAAAGAAGCGGTGATAGACAAGTCCTGGAGGTCATCAACACTTTGGCCTCAGGCATTATGCAAATGCAAAAGGGCGATGCGGATAATTACCCTTACGGTATGTTCCTGAGCTGGAAAAATCTGTGGCATGCATGGGGCAACAGCCAGGCGTACGCTTTATTACTGGCCGGGGAACAACTGCATAAACCGGAATACACGCGAAGTGCGCTGACAGAAATTGATTATTTTTACCCTTATTTGATAAATAACGGTTTCTCTGACTCGATTCTGATCAAGCGTGAATCGGGTGGCTTTTCTGAAGTCAAGAAAACCCGTTTCCCCCAAATTGCCTACGGGATACGGCCGATGGTTTACGCGGCGTCGGAAGCGTTCCGGGTAACGAAAGACCAGAAGTATCTGGCCCTGTCAGCAAGACTAAGATCCTGGTTTTTCGGCCAGAATGACGCAGCCAGGATTATCTATGATCAGGATAGCGGAAGAACCTATGACGGTATTGTTTCGGCCACAGAAATCAATATGAATTCAGGGGCAGAATCGACGATCGAGGGCTTGTTGGTCATCCTGGGCAATTAGCCTGGCACTCCAGATGAAAAATATAAGAAATATTATATTGTTTGTTGTGGTGGGGAACTTTCTCTTCTTGAACGGTTGCTCCGATCCCAACACGACGGCAGAAAAACCTGCGGGTGATAAAGAGATCAGGTTGTGGGTTGCGCCGAATGAAACTCAGGAGGCGTTTTGGAAAATCGCCGTAGAACGATGGAACGATAGTGGCAAAGGGACCCGAGTTTACGTCACCACTATCCCTGCAACAGGCAGCTCGGAACACGCTATTTTGACTGCCCTGGTGGCAGGGAATGCCCCTGATATATCGACCAATATTTTTTCCGGCTTTGCTGCTCAACTGGCAAATCTGGGGCAGCTGGAAGAACTTTCGGCAATGGACGGGTATCAGGAGCTGATTGTAGCTCGGCATATGGGCAATATCATGCAGGACTGGGATCAGGGGGGCAAAACATATGTCCTGCCCATATATTCCAACCCCACAATGGTGTGGTGGCGTGGAGATATCTTGCGTCGACTGGGGATCGAAGATATCCCGCAAACCTTTGACGATGTTTATCGTCTTTCAGAAAGATACGCAGCGTCAGATAACAAATTCGGCATGCAGGTGATCGCCGGTAAAGGTTGGGCGGACAGGTGGTTCGATTTTATTTCGTTCTACTACGCCACGGCCGATGGCGCCCCCTACATAAAAGACGGCAAAGCTGTTTATAACAACTCCGCTGGTCGATCCGTGCTGACGTTTCTGGAAACTATGTTCAAGAATGGCTGGACATCGACGGACTTTGACAGTGAGGAACCATTGGTAACGGGTGCCGTCGCCGGGGCAGTGCGGGGTCCCTGGGATATTGCCTACTTCAAACAAATGTACCCGGACACCCTGAAGGAAATAATCATCGGGCCGATGATCAGTGAAAAACTGCCGGCAGACAAGACCTTTACTTTCGCTGACAGCAAAGGGTTGGTCTTGTTCAAGAACAGCAAAGTTAAAGAAGAAGCATTCGCCTTTATAACCTGGGTACTTAGCAACGACGAACTAAGCCTTTTGTGGCTGGAAAAAACTGGCTTGCCGCCGGCGCGCGGTGACTTGACCGAGAATAAAATATTCAAGACCTTTTATCAGGCGAACCCACTGGCCGAAAAATACGCAGCCTACGTAGACGTGGCTGTGCCCCCTGCATTTATTGAAAGTACCATAGATGCACAAAAAGCCATGGGTGTTGAAATGATCGAGCCGGTGCAGTTCGGCACCAAGGACAGAGAGACCGCGTTGGCAGACGCGATCCGCCGCACAAACAAACTATTGAGGTTGCAGCGGTGAGCAAGATGTTTGGCAAAATAAGCGAAGCCCAAATTGGTGCCGCTTTAGCGATATCGTACCTGTTGTTTAATCTGGTCTTTTGGGCTTATCCGTTCTTGTGGCTGATAATATTGTCCATCTCCGATTGGCGCTTCTTTGATACTCCATCATTTTCCGGTCTGACGAATTTCTTTGTCGTATTGGAAGATCCCGAATTTTGGAACTCAGTTTGGAACGTCGTCCGATTCCTGGGTTACTACCTACCCATCGTATTGACATGCTCGCTGGCTTTTGCATTTGGTTTAAAGCATCTCGGTCGCGGTAAGGCCTTTGTGGCGCTTTGTTTCTTGCTCGCCCACATCTCTTCCGGGGTTGCCTATTCTCTGGTTTTTACAAAAATATTCAGTTCCACCGGTCCCTTGAACAGTTTTCTGTTCGACTGGTTTGGATTCAAAATTCCCTGGTTATCCAGTCCATCGCTGGCCATGCTGTCGATATCCCTGGTCGTGACGTGGAAATTCGTGGGTTACTACGGTCTGATCCTTTATTCCGGTCTGCTTGCCATTCCCAGGGAAATATACGACGCGGCGAAGCTGGACAATACCCCGCCGCTCACCAGGCTGTTCAAGGTAACCCTTCCGATGATCAATGCACAGCTGATCATGGTGTTGGTATTCGCAATAATTTTGGCTTTTAGCATATTCACCGAGCCCTATATGATGACAGGCGGCGGCCCATTGGAAAGCACCAATATGCCGATGCTGGTGATATATGAGACGGCCTTCATGCGACTGCAGCCAAATCGGGCAGCGCTGATGTCCATCATTATTGCCGTAGCCAGCTACCTGGTAATCAAGCTTATTCGCAAATTCCTGGAACGTGATGTGGCTTTGACATGATCAACTTCAGGAAGAAAAGTCTGGGCAGCTGGATGATATCCATATCGATGTATGCGCTTGCCCTTACCTGGCTATATCCTTACGTCTGGATGGTGATGGCTTCCCTCAAGCCGACTCCCGAGATATTCAACACCAGCTTGTTTTCCGGCACGTTGACTTTGGAGAATTACCAATTCCTGTTTGGCAGCGCGGAAAAGTTAAATCGTCCATTCTTGAGGTCCTTATTTAATTCCTTTTTTGTCACTCTCAGTGTCACCTCGTCGGTATTGATTACTTCGGCTTATATCGCTTACGCCATGGCAAAGATCGATTTCTGGGGGCGCGAAAAGTTAAACAATTTTCTGCTGTTTCAAATGGTATTGCCCGTGTTGATGTTTACGGTACCGATGTTCGTGCTAATCAAGCAACTTGGTATGATTGACACCTATTACGCCATGATACTGCCGGGAATGATGTCGGGCTGGGGAATTTTTATGATGTCCCAGTCGTTTAAAGGGATACCGAATGACTACATAGACGCGGCAAAACTGGACCGTTCCAGCATACGGCAAATTGTATTCAAACTCATGGTGCCGCTCAATAGATCCATCGTCGCCATCGTGGCGTTGTTCACTTTTACTGGCACCTGGGATAATTTCATGTGGCCGCTGATCGTTATCTCGGACGTCGAAAAAATGCCATTGGCGGTATTGCTTGCAACTTTCAGCAAACAATACAGCGCTTACGTCGGCCCCGTGATGGCCGGTGCTGTGTTGCAAGCCCTGCCTCTGGTGCTGTTATTCATCATTTTCCGTCGATATTTTATGCAAGGAATGACGCTGTCGTTGAAGTGACGTCTGAAAATAATCGTATGGCTGAAAGCTGACAAAAGAAGGAGTGATCTCTCGCGAGCCAGAATGGCCATTGGCTTTTGGGATCCTTACTGCAAGAGAAGCACGAGATGTTGATAAAACGTTCGGAGAGTAATCCAATTGTTACGCCAGACATGGTCAAGCCCAGTCGGGAAGGTTTCAAGGTAGCCGGGACCACTAACGCGGGCGTCGTTGCCTGCAACGGTGAAACCGTGATGTTGCTGCGGGTTGCCGAAAGCGCGCCCAGTACCGCAGAAAACGAAATCAATGTGCCGATTATGGTTGAGCAACTTGGCTCATGGGAGGTGACTATCAAGACCTTCCAGCGAGATGACCCCAATTATGATTTTTCCGACCCTCGGTCTATCGTACTGAGGGAAGATCCGCGCCAAGTTTATCTCACCTCCTTGTCTCATATCCGGCTGGCGCGAAGCGTCAATGGGACAGACTTCGTGGTCGATGATGAAGCATTTATTGTTCCGGATAATCACAACGAAACTTACGGCTGTGAGGACCCCAGAGTCACCCTGATAGACGATAATTATTATATTAATTATTCATCCGTATCGGACCTTGGCATCAGTACCTCCCTTGCACGCAGCACGGATTTCAAACAGGTGGAAAAACTGGGCGTCATTTATGCTCCTGATAACAGGGATGTCTGTTTCTTTCCTGAAAAGATCAACGGTTCCTATTGGGCATTGCACCGTCCGGCTCCGATGCATTTTGGTACACCTGAGATATGGTTGGCAAACTCACCCGACCTTATTCATTGGGGAGATCACCGGATGCTGGTGGCATGCTCCAGCAATGACTGGGAGCAAACGAAAATTGGTGGGGGAGCGCCGATGCTCAAGACAGATAAAGGTTGGTTGCAAATCTATCACGGGGTGGACAAATCACAGCGCTATTGTCTGGGCGCTTTGTTGATAGACAGGAATGATCCGACCAGAGTCATTGCCCGTACGCAGCGTCCTATCGCGGCCCCCAGAGAGGCTTATGAAATTGAAGGATTTTTCGGCAATGTAATATTTTGCTGTGGCGCGATTATTAGCGACGACGTGCTTCAAGTATATTACGGCGCCGCGGATAAGGTCATGGCACTGGCAACTATTAGCCTGGATGATTTATGGCGATACCTGTCAGTTTGACACGCTATTGGAAAATTTACAGAAAAAGAGAAACAAAGTGATGAACGGAAAAAAAATAAAGCGTGTGCGTGAGCTATTTTTCGAATTTCAGCGAGGAAACGGCAATAGCAAGAACAGCACTGGAAAATTATATTTCGAAAATGTGGATGACAGAGATGTCTATAACGTCATTCCGCCGTTCACCTCTGCAAATAAGATCATTGTTGCAGGAAGAGTTGAGCCTAGAAATCAGGAGTATTCCAACATTGTTTTTTTCGAAGAAATTGACAACGTCTGGTTTCCCGTTGCTGACGCACCGAGCTTTAAACTGCAGGATCCTTTCATAACTTTTGTTCAAAATGAACTCATCTTTGGTGGAGTCCGGGTACGAGAGGTTGGGGGCGAATTGGAAGGGACCACTGTTTTCTATCGTGGTCAGGACATCTTCAATCTGGAGGAATTTTTTTGCGGTCCTGCAGGAATGAAGGATATACGTTTATGCGATCTTGAGAATCGCAAGATCGCTATATTCACCAGACCTCGAGGCAAGATCGGTGGGCTTGGATCTATCGGATATGCTGAAGTCAACCAACTTGAAGACCTGACGATTGATGTAATTGAGGAAGCGGATTTACTGGAAACCATGTTTCACCCCATGGACTGGGGCGGGGTCAACGAGGCTCATTTACTTGCGAGCGGAGAAATCGGCCTGTTGGCTCATGTTGCTTGTTTCGAGAATGACGACAAAAAGCGGGAGTTACATTATTACGCCGCCTCGTTTATTTTTGATCCTGCTTCCAGATTGTTCAGAGACCTGAAAATTCTCGCCAGCCGGGATCAGTTTGAAGACGGACCGGCAAAACGAATTGATTTAACCGATATCGTATTTTCTTCGGGGCTGGTGCGAGTTGATGGAAGGACCACTTTGTATGCAGGGGTGTCGGATGCCGAAGCGCATTGGATAGAAATTGATGACCCCTTCCGCACTGGCGCTCAATAATACAACGGGTGCCTGACTGTCAGTTGTCTGGTTCCGGCCCATGAGCCCCTATCGGGGACTGGATATTACCGCACGCGTGAAGGTGCCCTTCTGCACGCAAGCACATTCCCGCTTTGTCAATGTCTCCGACCCCGAACATACGCTGACCAGGCCATCTGCGCACAGTGGTGTCCTTCTTGCCAGGCGCCTTACCTCAGCTTCCTGCCGCTTCTCTACCTGAGACCAGTCCCCAGTATCATGCGCCTCCTTGATCAATTGCTCCATCGGCGGCGCGCATGCGGAAGCTAACAGCTGACAAGCGATGAGCACAGTGAGATTTTGCAGGGAATTCGCAGCATTCATATCTCTGCTCTCCAGGTTCGTCTTAAATGCCTTTCCAGTACGCTGTTCGCGTTGCCAAAAAGTGAAGAGCTCGCAAAGAGACAAGAACTACTCGACGGTGCGGTTTCTGTTGCCGGATTGCCCATGAAATTGCTCGACCCATACCCTTGCGACTGCGGATTTGCGATGCAATAGCTACTTCGGTAACCCGGTGGTCTTGGAATCCCTCGAGAGGTCTTCCATGGCTTCTCGGAGGAAGCGAGGACCCGTGGCCTTCCGTCCCCGTTTTTCAGCGGGTTTAGCTTTTCGTATCGTTTGGAGGCTTAATTCTACGTATAAATACGTATAACGACTAGGTTGAACTACGCAAAACTACGTATAGGCGAGAAAAGCATGATTATTCCCTTTTTCGAGCGGCCGGGAATGTCGGCTTTTGGTGGTGCTCTCTGCCGATCGACGCAACACTTTATCTTAAAGGGAAAAGATGGAGTAAGACTGGTTAGCGCCCTATCGAAGTGGGCACCCACAGGCATGAACGTGGACTCTGTCGCCGATGGCCCCATGTGGCAAAGCAAATCAGACTGAGCCTGGTTACGTCTGCTGCTTGGTGATTCTACGTACTGCAAGACACGCCCAAAACATGCCATTATTTCGTGATGCTTATGTTCGACTATTAATTAGCGCCCAAAAAAACATACCAATGCCCTCGCATTTTGCCATCTGAGAATTTTCCCGACACAATCTCGTATATGGCGAATAGCGCGACTACTTTAGATTGAATATTCCGCGTTTTCTAAAATTATAAGGAGCGTCCGCATGAAGCCGCATAGCCTTTTTATCATCAGCGCAACTCTTCTAATGCTCGCAAGTTCCGCTGCGGCACAAATTAAGCCTTCGAAGGAGTCCTTGTCCGATCTTTATCCAGGCAAGTCATATTCTCCTTACGCTCAGAGACCTTTCCCCAGCCGGCCGCTTTGGGGCGATACGCATTTGCACACGGCGCTGTCTGTAGACGCTGGATTGTTTGGCGCGCGACTGGGCCTTGCGGAGGCCTATCAGTTTGCTCGCGGTGAAGAGGTAATCTCATCGACAGGTCAGCCAGCTAAGCTTAGCCGACCGCTCGACTGGTTAGTGATCGCCGATCACTCCGATGCGCTGGGCTTCATTCAAGATCTCGCCGCCGGCGCCCCTAACATCCTCGCCTTCGAAGAAGGAAAACGCTGGCACGCCGGTATCGAGCAGGGTGGAGACGCAGCGGTAGCGGCGGCGCTGGACCTCATCACAACATTTTCACAGGGCAAGATCCCGCCAGCGATGCTTGCTGATTACTCACCAGGTGCGAAGAAGTATAAAACTGTCTGGGAGCATGTGGTCAAGACGGCCGAGGATTACAATGAACCGGGGCGTTTCACGGCATTGATTGGCTTCGAGTGGACCTCGCTCGTTACAGGCAACAACCTGCACCGTAACGTGATTTTCCGTGACGGGGCCGACAAGGCCGGGCAGGTCGTGCCATACACTACACAGGCTCCGATCGGCAGCACCGACCCACTTGACCTTTACGAATGGCTCGAAAACTTCGAGGCGAAGACCGGTGGTTCAGCGCTGGCGATCGCGCACAATGGCAACCTGTCGAACGGACTAATGTTTCCGGTCGATGCGCAGTACACCGGCCGTGGGATCAACAAGAAATACGTGACCAAGCGCGCGCGCTGGGAGCCAGTGTACGAGATCACCCAGATCAAGGGCGACGGTGAGGCACATCCGCTGCTTTCGCCCGACGACGCATTCGCCGACTACGAGACCTGGGATGCAGGCAACCTTGACCTGAGCGAGGCCAAGACATCTGATATGCTGGCTGGCGAATACGCTCGCGAGGCGCTCAAGAACGGCCTTGCGTTGGCAGCAAAGCTCGGGACCAACCCCTACAAGTTCGGGCTGGTAGGCTCAACCGACAGCCACACCGGTCTCTCTACCGCGGAGGAGGATAACTTCTTCGGCAAGCATGCGGGTACCGAGCCCTCTCCCGTGCGGATGCAGCACCCGTTCACCAAAACTGACCAAGGTGTCTTCGAGGGTTGGCAGACGGTCGCGTCCGGTCTCGCCGCGGTCTGGGCGGTCGACAATACCCGTGAGGCGATCTGGGACGCGATAGATCGCAAAGAAGTGTACGCGACTACTGGCACACGCTTGCTGGTTCGCTTCTTCGGCGGCTGGGATTATACGGCGAACGACCTCAACAGCCGGCAGCCCGCCTTCCGCGGCTATGAGAAGGGGGTATCGATGGGCGGCGATCTGACCGCGCGCCCGGGTGATGGTGCGCCGACCTTCATGGTCTACAGCTTACGCGACCCCGTCGGCGCGAATCTGGACCGCATCCAGATCGTCAAAGGCTGGCTTGATGCCAAGGGCAAAACACACGAGAAAGTTTACGATGTTGCCTGGTCATCCGGGCGTGTGCCCGACGCGAGCGGCGTGCTGCCGCTGGTTGGCAATACGGTGGACGTGAAAGCCGCAAACTGGCTCAACACGATCGGTGCCGCCGAGCTTGGCACCGTGTGGACGGACCCGAATTTCGATCCGCGTCAGAGGGCCTTCTACTATGCTCGCGTGATCGAGATCCCGACGCCGCGCTGGATCGTCTACGACGCCTTCCGCTTCGGCGTCGAGATTCCCGAAGGTGCCGAAACCATCCACCAGGAGCGCGCTTATACGTCACCGATCTGGTATACGCCGTAGGTCGATAGCGTTCCGCCTGACTCGCTGAATAAAATTGGTGGCCAGGGGGCGAAGCAAGCATGCCCGGAGGGCGAGGTGCAGGATGTACCGAGTCAACTGCGCCCGCACGGTGCGGCACATGCCTGTGCCGCATTAATTGAACATCTGACACGCGGATTTTCAGTCCACTCCTCTACCAAAAAACAACCTTGTCAGTACCGTTATTCAAATTCTGTTTCCGGCACCCTTTGCCTTGATGGATCTTTTCTTCTGTCCCGTCCGACACTAGCAAGTTCTTTTTCGTGATTAAACAGTATTTCCAGGCTTTCCTTATACTTATTAAACGCCTGTTGGTATCGACTTTTATCTGGATACAACGTGTTTATATAATCCATAAGCAAAGAAACCGGCAGACCAACCAGCGAACTGACAATCGCCACAGCAGCTCCCGATTTAATATCTCCACCCTGACCCAATGCCAGATAAAAGCCCGCAAATGTACCGATGATTCCAAGCAGAATGATCATAAAAGGCGCCCGGTAAAGAATGGCAAGAACATCCTCCGAATCAAAATGTTTGAAGGTACTTGAAAAATACGGACTATTATCAAACGCGATGCGAGTAATGATTTCATAATCCGGCGTGTCTTCGTAGCTTTGCTCCTTAATTTCATCGACGGTTACGTCAACAATATGCGCCACGCCATTCTCTATATCAAACGCCTCAACCAGTGGGGCGGGATGGATTTTTTCAGCAAGGTCTTTTTCAACCAACAGATCTTTGGTTTTTTCTAACATCACGGTCGCCTTGCCGTGGAGCTGGCGTGCTTTGAGCTTGATTTTTTCTGCTTCTTTAATTTTGGCCCGCAACTTGTCCAAAAAGGGATCCTTTCCTGAATAAAGTGAAGCAGGAATTTTCAGGGCGGAAGTCGGCAATGTTGGATCAAAATTGACAGCAAGGGCGACATCTCCTTGTTCTCTTACACTTTTCGCATAGCTCAGGCCTGAAGGTACTTTTTGAGCCTTTTTATACTCAAACACAGAAAAATAAAATGATAGTGCAAATCTGTTTAAGGCATTTATTTTATAGTGCAGGCCAAACTTGAAAAGCATAAATACAGCCAAGCAACCCAATATTCCCGAGACAAACAGCTGTCCGATTAATTCATTAGACAGCACAGCATCATAATAAAATATGAAATATGAAAATGCCGCCAAAATTGTCAAAAATACATATTTAAACATTTTGATACCTAAACCCAAAAACTCGCATTAAATGATGTCAATTAAAAATTGGTTAACTCTTCCGTATATAATTGAAATTGCAAAATCGTTGCCTGTTCCTTCTTACAATTGTATTCAAGACAATCTGCAATCTTACCCACTAAATCTTGTCTAACAGGTTGAGCTTTCTGGAAGCCCAGCGCTGCAATACCCATGTCCTTTTTCAGCCTGGTACGATACCGATAGTTACCCATCTCATTTTCATCAAAGATAAAGTTATACATGGCTACCGCACGTCTATTGCTCAGTGCCATGTTGTACTGTCGTGCCCTTTCCGATCGGGGAGATGTATCGTTTATGTCGATGTATTTGCCCATATAAATGGGCGATGTCATGCCGGAAATCTTAAGAGACTCGATCAGCTCCGCGGCATTTTCATTTTCATAAATACTTTTTGCGTATTTAGGAATCATGATCCTGAGAAAATCTTTCATTTCCTGTGATAGCTCATGAGAGCCCCGCACAAAATAGGACTCCTGGAAGTTGAGCCTTACCTTGCCTGTCTTTTCGTCTATTTCCACGGCTGACGCATCGTAGTCTTTAAAGTTCTCATTCAGCAGATCGACAATCTGCTCTTTGGCTTCGGCTGCCTTGACGAAAGGTAAAAGCTCTCCCTCTGCTTTAGCGGTTAACTCCTTTTGCTGGTCCAGCTCTTTGGCAAAATCCTGTTCTGACTCTGCCAGGGCGTCTTCCTTGTCCTTGGCAAGGTTGGCTTGTAGCTGGTCCAATGCTTCATGTTCTGCCTCTGCCGCCTCTGCTAACGCTTGAAGTCTTTCCGCCTCCGCTTCGGCCTCCGCCTGCGCCAGTTCACGAGCGTGCTCCGCTTCTGCCTGTCGTAATTCCTCTGCCTTCTGTGCCTCAAGGGCAGCTTTATGCGTGGCTAATTCGGCTTCTTGTGCCCGCGCATCACTTTCCAATTCCTGCTGTTTTCGTGCCTCCAACTCGGCTTCTCTCTGTGCCAGTTGTTGAGCGGCTTCCGCCTCTGCCTGTCTTAATTCCTCTGCAGCCTGCGCATCAAGAGCAGCTTGACGCTCGGCTAATGCGTCTCTTTGTGCCTGCGCCTCTCTTTCTAACTCTTGGCGTTTTTCTTCCTCCAAATAGGCCTCTGTGCGTGCCAATGCACTATCGTATTCCGCTTCTGCCTGTCTTAATTGCGCTGCAGCCTGGGCCGCATAAGCATCTGCCTGCTCGGCCAATGCGTCTCTTTCTGCTTGCGCCGCTTGCTCTAACGCTTGTTGTTTTTCGGCTTCCAATACGGCTGCTGTTTGAGCCAGCTCCCGAGCGGCTTCCGCTTCTGCCTGTCTTAATTGCTCTGCTGCCTGTGCCGCAAGAGAAGCTTCCTGCTCGGCCAATGCCTCTCTTTCTGCTTGCGCCGCTTGCTCTAACGCTTGTTGTTTTTCGGCTTTCAGCTCGGCTTCTGCCTGTGCCAGTTCCCGATCGTGTTCCGCTTCAGACTGTCGTATCTCCTCTGCAGTCTGTGCCGCAAGAAATACCTCTTTCTCGGCCAATGCCTCTCTCTCTTCCTGCACCGCTCTTTCGAACTCCCGTTGTTTTTCGGCCTCCAGTTCAGCTTCCTGCCTGGCCAGTTCGACTTCCTTTGCCTGTGCCGCTCTTTCTATCTCTCGACGTTTTTCTGCCTCCAAATAGGCCTCTGTGCGTGCCAATGCACTATCGTATTCCGCTTCTGTCTGAGCTATTTCAGCTTGCAGCTGACTCTCAAGAGTTTTCTCCTGTTCGGCCAGCGCGACCATCTTTTCTACCTCAAGATGTGACACCTGTTCAGCTAATGCCTGCTGAGCGTCCTGCCGCACTTTTTCCACGGCTTCTTCTTGTTCTTTCTTGAGTTTTGATTTTTCAGCTTGAACGTCTGCCCTGAGCTCTTGTTTTTCAGTTTCAACGTCTGCCTTAAGCTCTTGTTTTTCAGCTTCTATTTCGACCCGTTTCTGTTCATCCATAGAAACCAATTGCTCTGACAGTGCTTCGTCGTGCTTTTGTTCGATACTAGCTACAAGGTTTTCGTATTCATCTGCGGCTTGATCTTGTTGAGCCTCTAACATCGCGGAAAATGCGAGTACTAACTCTTCTGCTTTTTTCCTTCGCTTTTCCTTAACTTCTTGTAATGTTTTTTCCGCCTCTTTTGCCAGAACGACTTGGGGATTGCTATCGTACTGATCTATGACCTCCTGTATCTTTTCTTCACTTTCCCTTTCGACCTCTTGTATTTTGTTTGCAGTTGTCAATTCGGTTATTTTGATTTCGTCACTTGCATAGATCATGAAAACGATTGCAAGCACAGCAAACAGATCTACCATAGGAACAAGTGCTTCTATGGTCTGTGATTCCTTCTGGTTTGATTGATCAAATATCATGATTTGGTGTTCGCCATATTCGTAAGTCAAAAATTAGTCCAATAAAATTTGCAACGCGTCTCGGTACACCGAAGGATATTTGTGGAGCATTGAAGTCTTCGGAGATACAGTGCGGTGACTCCGGCCTGGACTGAGAAAAGTCGATGCGCTGATCCCGCTGCATGATGTTTTCGTCGACAGTTCGATACCTGGCGAATCAAGCCGGGAAATCTCGCCGCTGCTTCTCGATCCCGTGTAATCTGCCGGCGTAAAACCCCATAGGGAAGGACTGTGCCGTCATCGTGCCACTGATAGACACTATTAATGTCGGAGGTGGGCACCCAATCGGGTAGCAGAGGTGCCTGAGCAATTGCCGTTGTCGCTTGTCGCATCAGCGAAATATTGCATATACACCACACTATTTAGAGGGACTGGTTCAAAGATTGACAATATGACCAACCGGCCGGACTAAGCAAAAAAACATGGAATTTGCCTTTATTTCAACGATTTAGCGGTCACCCCCTGACGAGGTGCATGGCCAAGCGCTCGCTACACTGAAAAGCCGGCTCTGCGGCTCCTATCCAGCCATGGCGTTCGTCGCTATCACGAGCTACCTGGCAAAGGCATTCGTCTTATTTAAGATGGTGGCCAGGGATGGGCCGATTCGCGGAGCAGGGTGCCTACATTTAGGCGACTAGCAGCGGGAACTCCAGTACCGCGAGGGGCTGAGGGGCCGTTGCTAATGTACAAAGCGAGCCGGGGCTATCCTCTTTTCGCGGAGTGGGGCCCGGCGAATATCCGCCTGCTTAATATACCGCCCAGTTGCCAGACGGCTTTTTTGGTTATCATGAACGGAATTCGGCGTGAAGACGAGGAACAACTCATGCCCAGTGAGACAAATAACAATCATAAGAATGCCGGCAGGGGATTGTCGCCACGGGCATACGTCGAACTCGAACCGGGCGAAAAATATCAGCCGTACATAGCCGCCGTTGAGTCAATACCAGAGTTTACGTTCAAGGCAGCATTCTTCGGCATCCTGTTCGGCATCGTCTTCGGCGCAGCAAATGCGTATCTCGGCCTGCGGGCCGGCCTGACAATCAGCACGTCGATTCCCGTGGCAGTCATGACCGTAGCAGCGTTTCGAGCGCTGCAAGCGGTTGGCCACACAGGCAACATTCTTGAAGCTAACCTTTCGCAGACAATAGGTTCGGCATCAAGTTCGCTGGCTAGCGGCGTAATTTTTACTCTGCCCGCGTTGTTTCTTTGGGGCGTCGCACCAGACCTTCTGCAAATGACGCTGCTTGCCCTGTGTGGAGGATTGATCGGCGTCCTGTTTATGATCCCGTTACGACGTTTACTCATCAAAGGCGAGCACGGTCGGTTGCCGTATCCCGAAGGTACGGCCTGCGCCGAAGTGCTGGTTGCAAACGAAGCCGGTGGACACAGTGCGCGATTCGTTCTTTACGGTCTTGGACTCGGAGCGTTTTTCAAGATGCTCACGTCGTGGATCAGGGTTATACCGGGGGAGGTATCCAGCGCCCTGCCATTCATAAAAAAAGGCCAGTTGGCCATGAGCCTGTCCGCAGCCTTGTTCGGTGTCGGCTACATCCTGGGGCCGAGGATAGCGACGGTGATGGTCGGCGGCAGTTTGCTCGCCTGGGTTGTCATGATTCCCATGATCGCCTGGTGGGGCGATGCGTTTACTTCGCCCGTTTTCCCGGAAATCACTACCCTGATCCGAGACATGTCGCCGGCCCAGATGTGGACACGATATATCCGTTATATCGGTGCTGGCGCTGTGGCCACAGCTGGAGTGATCACACTGATCAAGAGTATTCCGATAATGATTCAGAGTTTTCGAATTGGCACCAGGGAACTCCGTCAGCGGGTCGATGTCGCTGACACGTCGGTGAATTCCGGACCAGATCGAACCGACCACGATCTGCCGCTGAAGTTCGTCGGCTACGCCTTGTTTGCCGTTGCCCTGGTCATGGCGCTGGTGCCGCAGGTATTCGGTAACGTCGGTGGAATCGCAGTTCGCCTCATTGCTTCAATATGTGTGGTTGTTTTTGCGTTCTTTTTCGTCACGGTCGCATCACGCATCGTCGGCCTGGTCGGGGTCACAAGCAATCCGACAAGCGGGATGACCATCGCGTCCCTGCTGGGAACCGCAGGGATATTTTTGATCATGGGATGGACCGATCTAACCGGCAAGGCGGCGGCCTTGACTGTGGGTTGTGTTGTTGCCATCGCAGCGTCAATCGCTGGCGACACGTCGCAGGACTTGAAGACCGGTTACCTGCTCGGCGCCACACCACGCCGGCAACAGATTGGTGAGTTGATCGGTGTGCTGACGTCCGCGACATTCGTTTGCCTGTCGGTTCTGTTGCTTGCGAAGACATTTGGGTTTGGCACCGAGGAATTGCCGGCGCCGCAGGCGACTATGATGAAGCTTGTCATCGAGGGCGTGCTGGATCAGCAGTTGCCATGGGGCTTCGTTGGCATCGGCATCGGTATCGCGCTCGTCTGTGAGCTATTCAAGATTCCGTCATTGCCTTTTGCCGTGGGCGTCTATTTGCCGGTTTCCACGATGACACCGCTGTTTCTCGGCGGATTGTTGCGAGGACTTTTCGAACGTCGTGCCAAATCTGAGTCCGACGCGGCTGTTTATCGCGAACGCGGAGTACTACTTGGCAGTGGATTTGTCGGCGGTGAGGGCCTGCTGGGTGTCGGCATTGCAGCCATAGCTTTTGTGCAAAGCAGAAAGCCCGAAGGCATTGGTACTGAATGGCTCGGACCGCACTGGCTGGCGGAGTCGGTCGGGCTCATTGCCTTCGGTTTCCTGATCGCCGGATTTGTTCGCTTGGTCAGGCGCCGTTGAGGATGCAGATCCTGGGGACGGGCACGTAGTCCCTCAGACCCTGAACGTGCAATTGTCAGAGGAGTACGCCGAACTGAATAGGCAAGCCTACGCCCACGCAACGCAATATAAACGTCTTCTCTTCAGGCTCATACAAGTAGTGATGGAACGCGCCCGTCAAAAATCAGACGTCGTAAACTCGGTATCAGTTGCACCGACTGAGATCGTTTCGTCGGCCATCGCGAAAGTTGCATCGACAGGCTGAGATCACCGCCGAAAGCAGACGTTCAAAATAAAGTAAGACTGGTTATTGCCCTATCGAAGTGGGCACCTAGGAAGACTTTGTGACGATGGAAGCAGGTCGGATTCGACCTAACTCGCTAATTTGAATTGGTGGCCAGGGGGTGACAAATCTGCCGGGAGCAGATTTGGTCGCACGACGAATCGGCAGGACAGTCGATTCGGACGTGCGCGAAGCAAGCACGCCCGGAGGGCGAGGTGCAGGATGCACCGAGTCAACTGCGCCCGCAGGGTGCGGCACAGGGATGTGCCGCATCAATCGAACACCCGACACGCGGATTTTCAGTCGGGTGTTGGTATGCTTCTGGCCTTATATTTCAATAAGTTAGCGGGGCGCCCGTTGCCCATTTTGCAGCACAATGCATAACGTTGCAGGACTCATTCACGCAAAACTCACGCACTTGTGTTGCTGAAAAACCAGGTCATTGGCACGTGATGTACTAATCACCTGATATGACTTTGAATCATTGCTGCTCCGATTACCCTATCCGTTCAGCCCCAACGCGACGATTCCGGGACCATCCTTGACGCTCCGATCCGCGCCATCTCGATAGAATTTCCGATCCTCCGATCAGATTACTGAATAGCGAGCGCATGCTACCCGATCGGCATACGCTGGAATCGCGCATGCCGGAGCGGCTGTACGGTGGGCCGCCGGAAGACTGGTGCACCTCAGTGTAGGTCGATGGCTTCAGTCACCTGCTGAGCGCCCAAGATAGGCGGCTTAAGACTTTCTGCACTGTTCAGCTCGAACTTGGTCGCAAACCAGTCAAGGAATCTATCTATCCCCGGCAACCCACGGGTCTTGAGTTTCGCGATAACAGGTCTAGTCTGGACCGCCATACCATTTTTGGCCAACAAGTAAAGATAAAATCTCGACGTCCAATCTGACACGTCGTTGACCGTCGCGATGTGATTATTCACATACCGTAACGCAGTCTCATAATCACGCTCAGATGCGTATTTCCGTGCTAACTGCAGCGCGAATTCATCCCGATAACCTTCCTGCTCCAACAGACTGGCTACAATATCCTGAGTATCCTGATCGCTACCCAAAAGCCATAGCGGAAGAGTCGTAAGTGACGTGTTTGTCAGCAGATCATCAATAGCTTCCCAAATATAAGGATCGGTTTGATGATGGTAAACGCCAGCGGTGAAATGATTTTTGATTAATCGTTCATACTGAAAAAAGGGTTCACTATTCTTCTTGAGCTCTGCCGGCCATAGTTGACTGATCTGTTCGCTATTCCTGAATCTCTCCAGTCGCCCCCCTTCTTCCATTAGCTTATCGTACAGTTCAATGTACCCCTGATTCGTCGCCGATCGCGACAAAATGCGTGACGGATAATTGTCAGTCACCGGAGCAACATCAGCGGTCAGTTCCATGAGCAGATTGGCATCCGCCATAAAGAGCGAGCCGAGTTGGGCTGGCGACTCTAGACCCAACGCAACCAGTTCCCCACCCACCAGTTGCTCACGCCACTGAGCCGAAAACTGCGCCACGTCGCTTTGGCGATTTGCGTTATTGGATCCCAGCAGCATCCATTCCATACCGGCGCCCGACCAAAGTGAGCAGTCGTGAAAAGAATTGCAAAAAGCTTTGATAATTGCCAGCGTTTCGATCGGCTCGAGCTGTTGGACGGGTAGCCAATAACTCGCGAAGCCGCCAGGATTCAATTGCTTGCGGATCAGCTTGAAGTATTCCTGAGAATAGAGGTTTACAACACCTGCGATTTTTGGTGGTGGCGGCTCTGAGGTAATTAAATCGTAACGGTTGGAGGTGGAGTTAAGAAAAAACCGGCCGTCCTCCACATATACGCGAACGCGTTCGTCCCGCAGCGGATTATCATCACCGGGATAGACGATCGTGCTCATCTCCAGAATGTCTTCGGAGATATCTACAACGTCGATGTTTTGCAAGCCGCGTGAGTCCGTAAGTGCTTTGGCTGTTGCTCCCACACCAAAACTGATGAGGAGCGCATCCCGGGTGTCTGCCTTCAATGCGAGCGGTAAATAGACATAGAGCTTCATATATCGCTTTGATGCCGTGGAAGTGCCTGACATGGAATGGCCGTTAGTGACCAGTCGATAGTATTTCGGCTCACCGAAAATATCCCGGCGATAGTAGCGAATTGTTTCAACCAATCCTTCGCGCATAGCGACCAACGTATGACTTGGGAGCCACGCAATTTGGGCGCCGAAGTACGTTTTTTGCATCAAACCGAATGGGAACAAAATCAGACACGCGACTGCCGCTGCGACTACGCCGCGGCCCCACAGTATTGTGGGCCACGACGTCTGATCTTCGAGCGGTACGACAAATGCCACCAGGCAATACGTCGCGGCGATAAGAAATAAAGATGACTCCATGCCGACCATTGGCAGCAAGATGAAACCGGCGCCAAGCGAGCCCAACATTGCGCCAATAGTATTGCAAAAAGTTGCGATGCCCGCAGTTCGTGCGGACGAGCCGAAATCGTCCTTGACGGCACGATTCACCATGGTGAACGCGATGCCCGACAATGCCGCAACCGGAAACATAAGAAACGTGGCGAAACAGATGAACGCGAGCGTCGTTGTATCTTGCAGGTCGCGGTAAACGGAGAAGAGATCGTAACCCCAGTACGTCAGCACGACCAACGCCGCGGACGCTGCGGCGACGTGCCGCAGCCAGCGATAGGCTCGGTCGTCGCGCTGAAATAGATGCGCGGCCGCAAGGCCGCCGACCGCTATTCCAGCAAGCACGACGGCCAGCATAACCGCGAATATGAGGCTTGTACCGTCTAGCGTCAGCAGCAAGAAGCGAAACCACACGACTTCCAGAGCTAACATCAGTGCGCCGGAAAGGAACGCGACAGCAACATAGCGGCGGCCGCGTACGGAGATCACCTGCGGCACGTCCGGCATTCGAGGCCGAGGCATCGGCGCAGTCTCGTGTGTCTGCGAAAAGCGCAATGCGATAAGCGCCGCTATCAAATTGAACACCAGTGCAAACAGCCCACTATTCAAGATGCCAAACGCTGGCACCAGAAATAGTTCGGTGCTGACAGCGCCAAGCATTGCACCCAATGTGTTCCAGCCGTAAAGCCAGCCTATATTGGCACCAAAGTTGGGATCCTGACGTGAGAGCGCCTGGGCAAGGACCGGCAAGGTCGCACCCATTGCAATAGCCGGGGCCAGCAGTATCCCGAAGGCGATCGTCAAGCGCACTGCATTGAGCAACACCGGCATGTCTGTGAGGCTGCCGAGGGCCGGGCCGAGGAGGTTTGGCAATCGGGGCAGCAGCAGCAGCACTGCAATTCCGCCGATGCCAATAGCAAACTCCAGAGCGGCGTAGAGGCGCACGGGATGCAAAACGCGCCTATGCAGTCGAGCCACCAGTCCGTTACCCAATGCCAGGCCGCCCATGAACGCCGCCAACACTAGGCTCGCGCTCCACACGCTGTTGCCCAGGGATAGCCCGGCGAGCCGAAACCACAACGATTCGAAGATCAGAGCGGAAGCGCCCGAAAGGAAAAAGATCAGGCCTAGCGTTGAACGCATTATGTCATCCCGAAAATGACTTAGGGTACCCGCTGCGCAGTGGCAGCGTAGGACTCAGGTCACACAACGATGTCGTTCTATAGCGCCGGCTAATATGCGAAAAAGTGAGAGTCGCAACGCGACCGAAGTGCAAAGGCTCCGTCACTGTCGCACGTAATCACTTGATTGGCGACTTCCGGCGAGTCGGCATCAACTGAATCGCGCAAAAATCACGCAAAGGCATTTGAAGAAAAACTTTCGACGACGTAAGCCGTTGAATAAATGGTGGCCAGGGGGTGAATCGAACACCCGACACGCGGATTTTCAGTAAACAGATTTCACAACCCACCGTAACCCGCCGTAACCCAATCAGACGTTTAGCCGCAGATTTTTAACACGGTAGGTTACCTTGAGTGACGGTTGGTGATC
>Ga0255053_10000325_pt1 | contig 26336 bp, 19 predicted proteins | sample JV7_2_22_MG_FD_188635 | JGI IMG/M metagenome (GOLD analysis project Ga0255053, IMG submission 188635) | Seawater microbial communities from Jervis Inlet, British Columbia, Canada - JV7_2_22 | ecosystem: Environmental > Aquatic > Marine > Inlet | place: Canada: British Columbia | collected... | reverse complement strand
AGGCGCCAGGAGATGTTGTCGTAACCACTGGTTCCGGCAGCAGTGAATTGCACGGTGTGGTTGGTGCATTGCGTGTTCGCGCTGGCAGTGGTCGCATCGTAGTTGATGGTCAACAGGAAGGCGTCTGGAATCTTGATACAGGATCGGGCTCGGTGCGGATCAATTTGCCTGAAGATGCCGCGTTCGAACTTGACGCGGAATCCGGGTCGGGCGGCATAAACATCGACCACCCTCTAACCGTGCAGGGCAAGGTTTCCAAACGACACTTGCGGGGACAGGTTCGTGGCGGTGGATACCTGCTGCGTATTGAAACGGGCTCAGGTTCGATTCGGATCGAATAACGACGCGCCTATGGTCCGAGCGCGGCTCGGCGTTATCCTGAAATCGAGCTAGCGGCTTGTCTTCAGGACATTGATGCCGAGCACGCCCATGTCCATGCCGTCAAACACGGGAAAACCCTGGCGTTCGAAAACGGCTTTGTACCGCTGGTATGGCACGCCGGCATCGATCACGATGCCGATAAGGCGCCCACTCGACTGCGCAAGTGACATGAGCTTGCCCGCAAATGCCTCTGCTTGCGTTAGCTGGTCTGTGTCGAGTTGTTCCGACAACGGGACCAGCCCTAGCATTACGACGCCGGCGCCAAATTCGATCATTGCCTTGACGCAGTCGACGTACACCGCCTCGTCTGCCATCGGCGTCAGGTCCAACGGATTAGATGCCGCGACGAGTCCTTGCATGTCGTGACGCTGGAGCACTTCGCTGAGCGCAGTACGATCGTCTTCCCCGAGCTTGTAAAGGCGTTCCGAATCATTGTCACCCAGCGTATCGACGCTTCCGACGGTTTCGTAACCCGCGTTCGTTACGATGGCCAACTTGCCGAGTGTGTGCAGGTCCGGGTAGGCCGCCATCCATTTGAGCACTGCGTTGAACTGGTTGAACGACTCGACGAGTATCGCCCCGGCCTTGTGCAACAGTCTTTTTTGCACATGGTAGTCGCCCGTCATAGCGCCGGTATGACCCGCGGCCGCGGTCTGTCCGAGCTGCGAGCGACCGCCTTTGTATATGATGACATGGCGATTCTCCGCACGAAATTCTTCAACCAGCTTCGCGACCGCACAGGCGTCGGCACCGACGAAACCTTCGACATAAATACCCAATACACGCACAGATTTGTCGCGCGCCATCAACGCCATGAAGTCCGAAAGCTTCATGTCCAGCTGATTGCCAATAGAGAATCCGTACTTGAGATTCAGATTGGAATGGCGTGACAGGCGCGTAATAAGAAACGCGCCGCTTTGGCTGATCAGCGCCACGTCCGAGTCCGGCGTAAATTGTACATTCAGTTTACGTTGCGGAATGAACAGGCTGTTCAACCTTAGCGGGGACAGCAATATGCCCAGGCTATTGGGACCGACGACCGCCGGGCACCACTGCCCGCTTTTCCGGCGTGACTCGATGAGCTCGGACAGCCTGTCGCCGAAACCACTTTGATCAGCACCATCGCCGATGCCGCCGGCGACGATGTAGACGACCGCGGCGCCGCCACCCTCTGCGCATAATCGCTCGATAACTTGCACGCAGCTTTCCGCGGGCAACGCCAGGATCAACACATCGACCGGATCCTCCGCCAGCGCGGCAACGTCGGACACGCATCGAATGCCGGCGAAGTCGTCGACGCCGGATTTGACCACCAGCAACCCGTTCTCTGGCAAAGACGACTGGCGAAGATTTTCCAGTATCAGCCCGCCAACGCTGCCGGCTTTCGCCGAGACGCCCGCCAGCGCAATCCGGCCGGGGTTCAGGAAACTGTCGTCCTGCAAAGGAACCGGGCGAGGCTCGACATGCGCTTCTTCGGAGCGCAGCCCGACGCCGTCAATCGCGACAATGTCACCCGCACGGTCAATGACCAACGGATTCATTTCGAGCAAGCCCAGCTGTTCCCGGGCCATCACCTCATCGAGTGTCCAGAGCTTTTTAAGAAAGTCCAACAGGCTCTTGCCGTCGACGAGAGCCGCCTGCTGGCGCGACTTGCCGAGCAGTATCCTGCCCAGCCAATGTTGGCTGAGCTCTTCGAATGCTTCCTCGGGCGTGTACGCCGAAGCAGGCCACACGAGTAATGACTGCTTGAGTTCCCGCGCCCAGTCCTCGGTCAACAAGCCGCCGAAACCGAGACTGATGATGGCCCCGCAACACCTGTCTCTTTGCAGGCTGACGAAGATCTCACTTGGCGCATTCCTGGCACTTTGAACCTCGACCCTCTCCGCGATCAGGGTTCCAAGCCAGTCAAACTGCCGGCCGACTCGCACAGACATGCTACGGTGCATCGCACTGACAGCATCAACATCGAAGTCACAAAACGCCAGAGCACCGTTGTCCGACTTGTGCCACAAGTCCCGGGCTATTCCTTTGATGACGACCGGATCGCCGCTTGCGAACGGCGCGTCGGCCACCTTGCTGGCATCGTCGACAAAACAATGCCGGGGCGTCTTGATGCCAACGCGGGACAATAATCCGTAGATCTCATGTTCCGGGATAAATGCGCTTGTCATCTGGAAAAGACCACGGCATCGTTCTACGAGCGCGTATAGGTTCCCACCAGGCGGTTCATCGCGATTACGTTAGATTCGATCTTCTCCAGCAGCTCCCACATCGTAAGTCCCGGCTCGAGTTCGGGGTCCGCGTCCAGCGCCAGCAGCCAGAAAAAGTAGTGATGTGTGCCGTGGCCTTCGGGCGGCATCGGCCCACCGTAACCTGGCTTTCCAAAATCGTTGATGCCCTGGATGTGGTCCCCGACGCCTTCGGGAAGCTCGGCGATGGACCCGGGGATGCCGTACAGCACCCAATGCACAAATCCATAGGTACCCGGTTTCACCAGCGGTGCGTCCGGATCGTGACAGATCAGGGCGAAGGATCTTGTACCGTCCGGCTGACCGCTCCACGACAATGCTGGTGATACGTCCTCATCATCACCGGTGTGCTTCGTCGGAATCGGTTCGCCTCGATCGAAGGCCGAGCTCGTCAACGTCATATCGGAAAGTGCAAAACCCATGATGTTTGCTCCTTGGCAATGACAGGATGGATACGGTTTGTATATGCCCCTGTCGTCGATTTGGCAATACGACATGACCGTAAAACCGGCGGCCGGGCGGGCGTCGCGCATAGCGCTCCTCGGTGCGAACGCAGCCCTTCGGCCTGCGCGGTTCGAACCTTCATTTTGACCTATTTGGCTGGCATGTAAGGATCAGGAGTCCCTGCCTTTATTGGCGGCTCTTTCTGCAGCGATGCGCCATGCTCAGTAAGAATCTCGCCCATGGGCCACCGCACCCAGAAATGACCCGCGGTTGCTTTTGTCAGCGGATATTCTTCTTTTGGATCGGAGTAGAGATTGAAAAATCGTGGAAAATCGAAAGTGCGCTTATCGTCGGTACCTCGCTCGACCTCCTTGAACATCATTTTCCAGTTTCGCCACTTGATGCCGAATAGGTCACTACCGACATAAACCATAAACCCGTCACGATTCGACTTGTCCTGTTTTCCCGTCAGAAATTCCAACTGGTCAACGCTGTCGATAACACGGTCGTCAGGAACGTCCGCACCAGCGACATTGGCGAACGTCGCAAACATGTCGAGAGCATGCACAATTTCGTTCGAGACACGCCCAGCCGGAACCTTGCCGGGCCAGCGCATGATAAACGGTACGCGAAGACTCCCTTCCAAGCCGGTGAAATACGAGCCGCGCCACGGACCACTCCATCCATTGTGGCCGGGCAGCATCTCCGGTCCATTGTCCGAGGTAAACACGAAGATTGTGTTGTCACTGATTCCCAGTTCGTCGATCGTGCCAAGGAGTTCTCCGACATATGCGTCAATTTGCATCAACACGTCGCCCCAGTCGCCGTTACCGCTCTTACCGGCGAACTCTGCGCTTGGCACAACCGGCATATGTGTCTGCGTGTACGGCAAATAGACGAAGAAGGGCTTATCCGCACGCGCCTGCCGTTGCATAAATTCAATCGCCTTGTCTGTTACTTCCCGGTCGATCTCTGGCCGCATCTTCGAGTCATAAATTTTTACCTTCTTTGGCTCCTTGCCTCTGCGCCCGTCATATATATATTCGGGTACAGCGTATGGACTCAGATTCTCTTCCACGACGGCATTGAATTGAGGCTGATCAGGCCACAGGCTTTCGTCCGTCGAGTTGGGAATTCCGTACCATTCGTCGAAACCCTGATCGGTGGGGAAGCGCCCCGCGGTATGACCGAGATGCCATTTTCCAAACATTCCCGTCGCGTACCCTTCGTCCGACAGCATTTCTGCCATCGTAATCTCCCACTGAGTCAGGCCATACATTCCCGTCGTGATGGGAACTGAGCTGTTACCGGACCGGATGGCATAACGACCCGTCATCAGCGCTGCACGCGATGGCGTGCATTGCACCTCGACATTGAAATTGGTCAGACGAATCCCCTCGGCCGCGAGAGCATCGATTCGTGGAGTGGGCCCACCACGTGTAATACCGCCGCCGTAGACACCAAGCTCTCCGTAGCCGAAGTTGTCCATGAAGATGAGAACGATGTTCGGTTTGTCCTGCGCAGTTGCAGGTAGCGTAAGAAAAATCAGAAGTAGTGACGCAATTTGCCTTTTTAGTCTTTTCACAACCAACTCCATTGATGCGGACTCCGGCAAGATTATCGCACTTGCGCTTGCCCAGCACTTACAGTTCCAACAGTCACCAATTAGAAAAGCGGTATGTAATTGAGAAGATTGGCGCGCGATGTGCAGGATGCACTAGTGTCGCGCAGGCCATGGATGGCCGAGAGCGACCCCGACAGGATGGATTCGGATCGCCTTTGGGCGATCTTCACCCTGCGGGCTTCGCGGCTAACGCCGCTCCGTCGCCAATTGCTGTCGCAATTGGTCGAACCTGTGACCCCTGCCTTCGGAGATCGGAAAGTCAACTGTAAGCAATTGTTTTAATTAATGTTATATGGCACGACGTCCGTTGCAATTGCAGTACTTATCATAACGATGCATAACTAAGTCACACGATTCTCACACAGTGGGTTCGTCTGCGCATTGCGGCTGCTCGGGCGGCTAACGAGTCTTTGAAGTTTCCCTGGGCTTATCGACAGATCTTTGCGACCGCCTCACGAACGGCGTGTCATCTTCTGATACGTGAAAGACATCCTGTTAATCAGATGCCAGGTTGACAAGCACAGCCCCAATACTATCTCATGGTGCCAAGCAACTCCTGAGCAACCCGATTAAGTGCTAGCAACCGCCGGCGAAATCACCCACCTTTCTGCAGGTACCGGCACTTCCCTCGGAATATTGTGAGTCGGGTCAAAGGCTGCCAATTTCCTTTCCACGTAATCGATAATTCTGCGGTCCATTTCCTCACGATCCTGCTGACGAGGAGCGTCTTTGTAGTCCTCTAGAATCTCCGCTGAACAGTAAACCTCGATCGGGCGCGAGTGCTTATTTGGGCGACCTTCCTCTGGGGTCTTCCAGTCGACACGGTACAACAGTCCATCAGTGTGACGCTCCACGTGACAGAAACGGGCGTCCTTGCGAAACAGAGGTCGCAATATTGATTCAAAATGATCTTTCATCGTTGATGATAATACTACGGTTCCGACGTTATGCTGAAGATACACTTTAACAATAGATCGGCGGCCCGCTACGATGCCACAAACTTATTGTTTTACCAGTAGCCAGAGGTTAAATCGAACTACCAACACGCGGATTTTCAGTTTGTCGGTGGAAGCTTTTTGGCTTTATATTTCAATAGGTTACCGGGACGCCCGTTGTTCTGATTTGCATCACCGTGCAGGACTGTGCACAGCTGATTCACGCAAGCACCGTGCGTAGAAAACAGCTTTGCCGATGAGCGGTAGCCAACATCTGCTCAGTACCTCAATCGACCACTGATTAGTTTGGTGCCAACTTGCCAGTTGAGTCGAATACGACGTGTGTCATTTCGTGCTGCTGCAGTGCGTCAATTATCCACTCGCGTGAGGGTTCGACCACAGTCTGCTTTTCATAATCAAAAAATACGCAGTCCACTGCGGCAGCCAGGACGACAATCTGATCCACAAAATCCGAGTAAGGAGTCCTTATATCTATGGAAACCGTGAAGTCGACAATATCACGAGATTCGTCTTCTACTATTTCGACCCTGTGATTGTTGTCGTCTGACCAAGACGTTTCTTCCACATCGTCGCGAAGGTACCAGCCAGTCGGATCGGTGCGGCCCCATCGATTATCACAAAAATTGCGCACGTCTGTTGCGGGCTCAGAATGCTGCCACCAGATCGCGAAAGGACCTCGAAAGTCCTGCGGATCGACACGGATAGTCTCGGCCTGATTATCAGCCCAAATTCTAGGAACCATGCCGATCGTAAGGAAAAAATATCCCAACAATTCCATGGTCTCGCGGTCTAGATTTTCCATAATGAAATCGGAGTGGATGGTGCAACGTCGTTCTGTTGATTTGCACCGAAATTTGAACCGGGATTTGGACTGAAGAGTTGCCCGGCCATACATCTGACAACTAAACAGGCACCATCATCTCATTGTGACGAGACGGATCAAGTTTGATTGGCTTCGCTTATCGACCCACGAGCGTGGCACAACACCAAGTTCCAGAAAAAGTATCCCAGTGATTCCATCGTTGCGCGTTCAAGGTGATCCATGCTAGCAACCTAATGTCCTGCAAACGTCTTGGTAAGCTCGGACATAAGTTGCTCTGCTTTCTTCGGATCAATAGAGACAGACGTTCTTATCGGATGATGAATGCCGAATCCGGTCCGAACGCGCTCTGCGCCAATGCCATCTACAAGCTTAGGTACGGTCGCCTTCCATTTGATTTTTATCCTGTGCCGACAGTTGCCGTTTAGTGCATCGTCTTTGCTGCCAACCGCTATGATCTTGTAGCTATTAGGCCTTTCAATCACGCCCCAGCCCACCGCACCGTAGCCCCTCGCGTAGGCGACTATCTTGTCTCCACTCACATATCCCGACATCAACTTGGCTCCTTGATCATCCGGGCTATTGTTGAAACATGCCGGAATCTGGGAGTTACTCACCAAGAATTCCCACCAATTCTGATCCGGTTCGGCTATGTTGTGCCAAAAATAGCCTGGCTCTCGTGCGGACGCAGCAAATCGCAATTGGTAGACAGCTGTTGTCGAGTGGTCGAACGCCACCGCAAAAGACAGGAACCGTCGGCCTTTGATCTCGACAGGCGAGTAGCTTATGCACTTGAACGAAACGCCTTTGTCACTTAGCCATTCCCCCAAGGAAAACAATGATTCATCGAAACTCCGAGCGATCAAAATGACGCGGCTATTACGATTGATATCTTCTTCTGATGCGTCTCCGAGAAAACCGGCGATTTCGTCTCCCAGCTTCGGGTGTTTTCTCGAAAAATGTTCAATGAAGTCCCGTCCCTGAAACCTCGAGAAGTCAGACAGATATTGAAGAGCCTGCGTTTCTACTCCTAACCGACCTTCGTCGCGCTTCAGCTCAACAATTACACCGTTTCCGTTTCTATCAAGGGCCAGAATATCCGCCCTCTTGTTTCGTCGCGTTCGAACTTGGTTGCTGATTAGCAGGAGTTCCTCGCCAAAAACATCGCTAGATAACACTCGAACGTCATCATCCGTCAATGTAACGAGGTATTTCTCGACCTCTAGTTCTTTTGGTCGCCAATCTGAAAGACAGCGTTTGAGTTGGTCGGTTTTCCTATCAATTTCGAACAACATGTCTATGTATCCTCTTCGAAAATTAGTCGTGCTCTGAGAAGCCTTCACAAATTGGATATGCACGGAAGCAACGTCTTGGCAAGTACGGGCTGTGGAAAGCTCAAAACCGGACTACTTCGGCGCTTCCAATGTGCGTAAAACGGCTTGGCGTACAGGTCAGAATGATGATTTGGCAATGCTCTCCTGCAGCAGCAATCGCGGCGCCTATTGTTTCCAGACGAGAAGGATCCGAAAATCCGAGCGCGTCATCAATGATTAGCGGCACGCCGCCTTGCTTTGCCACGATCTGGGCGGCTGCAAGTCGAGCCAGGATTCCAATTTGTTCCTTTGCTCCGATACTCAGATATTCAAATGGCAGTGTTTTACCAAATAGCGTCCGCGTTAGCACTGTCCAATCATCGCCGACCTCAACTTCGAATCCACTACCAAAGACTATCCTGCCAAGCCGTTCAATCGCTTCTTTCAGCGGCTTGACATAGGCTTGGCGAGTTGCGTCCCTATGTTTGTTGAGGGTCTTCCACAACAACTCTATCGCCTTTGCTCGCCGATGGATCTGCGCGAGCTTTCGCTGCAATTCCTCATAGTCTCTTTCAGCAACTTCCTTGGTCTCAAAACGTCCATCAGCCTGCGCCTGCTGCAGGCGATCCGTTAGAACTGCGAGGTTTTGTTCTTCCTTGATCAAATCCGAATTTGCGCGTTCGCATACGCTCTTGGAATTTTCCAGCAACGTCTCAGCCGACGTCGGGGAAGACTCATCGAGCCTTGTCACCAACGTGTCGGTCTCACTCGCGAGGTTCTCGACAACCTCTTTAGCCTTCGAGACTCGCTCATCAAGATTAGTGTCCGCATCATCGGACCGCGCCTTAGCCAGTCGCCTTTTCTTGTCCGACAATGCCGCTTCAATGCCGGCCAGTGTTTGCTGTGCAATGCGAAGCTGACCATCCAGCTTCCCATGGTCTGCCCGCAGTGCTTCCGCCGTGTCCTGCGCCGTTTCAAGGGCGCTTTCCCGGGAAGCCAACTCGGCCCTTGCAGCAGACACGCGTTTTGCCGCGTCTGCCGAACTTTCCGGAAGTCCTTGCTGTGATCTCCGTTGGTCGACGTATCTGTCACATTCGGCCTGAGCCGAGGAAACAGACTGCTCAATTTCGTCAACACTGACGCCCTGCAATATTTCCTCTTCCCTAGCCTTTAACCGATCGACGTCGCGTTGCGCATCAACTCGTTTCTCGTTCGCGGTTACCGCGTCCGTCAGATTTTTGACTCCGAACTGACTCATAAGATGAGCGAGTGCCTCTTCAGCGTCTTCCACCTCCTCTTGCAGTTCGGCGACCGACTGTGATGGCGTAATCTCGATCGTCGCAACGCCGTGCAGCCGCATGCGCAATCGCGATGTGACGGTGCGGGTCGCGACTTCCGACTTTCGCAGCGGGACCTGCTCGCCATCCAGGTCCAAGACTAAACTGTCCTCGGCCGTCACCGAGATTTTGGATGCTGCTGTGTTCCTGGTGCCACTGGCGATGGCCAAACGGCTTTCCGCTTCACGAAGGCGCTCCAATGCCGCAGCATTGATCTTGATCGACCCTAGAATCTGAACGGAGGATTTCCTGCCCGCGGAGATTGCGGCGAGCTGCTTTAGCCGATTCTTTTCCTTGGCGAGCATTTCCAGGCTTTGAACATACCGCTCATCCGCTTGTGCGAGGTCGAAGGCACTCCTCGCGGCCTTGACCTTGTTCCTCACATCCGCGATTACGAGTTGAGCATTTCCGGACCGATCCTTGAGTTTGTCGGCCTTTTCCTGTAGCGGTTCCTGCTCTTTCCTGGCTTCGTCGACTTTGATCTGACCACCCGTGATGTCGTCAACCAAGTCCTGTCGGGCCTTTTGAACATCCAATGCTGTTTTTTCAATCGCCTGTGCGTCAGAGAATTCCTTGTTCTTTACCTCAACCTTATCCTTCAGCGACCTGATCGTCTGCCAGGTCTTTTCGTGGTCATCCAATTTTTCTTTCAAACCGGGCAGTTCAGCCTTGATGCGAAGAACCTCCAATGAGCTGCGCTCATGGGCTTGAGCTGTCGCTTCTACTTCTTCAAGTGCTTGCCGAGTGGCGTCCAGTGCGGTTCCGGCTTGTTCATACGCGGTCTCTTCGCTAGAAAATCTCGACTTGCCAACTTTAAGAGTAAAGTACCGCTCATACTCAGTCTGTGCCGCTTGGTACAAGCCAGTGTCGTCACTGCCCGTCGCCGCGGAACCCGCTGCTTCGTCAAGCGCATTTGCCAGCCCTGCCAAATCCTGGATATTGGCGAGCGCTACTTTCTCACCCTGATCAACGAGCAGCGCCTCCCAAAGTGCCATATCGACAGTTTCGCCGAGCATTTTTTCAACAGTCTCGTGCGCTTCTCGCCCGGTAAGCTGTTTTTTCTTGGGCATCAGAACATTTAAAGACGTCTGAGCGCTCTTGTTGAATGTCTTCGAATAGATGAAGTGATACTTGCCAGACTTGACCTCGGCTTCGACATGACTCCCGATGTCCTGGTCCACTGGCTTGATCGCTTTGACGGAGTGCTTTTTCGATGAGTCCAGTTCATTGAATAGCATCCGAACTGCCTCGACGATGGTCGACTTACCGATCTCATTTGGCCCTTCGATCAGCGTTACGCCCCCCGAAAATTCAACAGCAAGCCCGTCCACTCCACGCCAGTTTTCGAGCGACAGCTTGAGTAAACGCATTACTCTGTCTTGCCCTGTGCGCTTAAGCGATACAGCAGCCGCAGTGCGTCCTGGGCAACCTGATCACCCTGTCCTGCCATTGTCAGTAGTTCATCCCAGGTGTCGCGTGCGTATCCCGATAACGAAACGCTGTCTTGGTCCAGCTCATCCGGGACAACAGCAAGATCAGCGGTGCGTTCACGACGCCGCAAACTCGCAAAAAGCTCTGCCTTTGCATCCATCAACTCGTCCAGCGCTGCCGCTGTTGCCAGACTGATGCTGCCCTCAAAGCCGACCTTGATGGCTATGCACTCCTTGTTCGCATGCTCATGCAGCCATCCGTCGAATTCGGCGAGATCCTCTGGTCCGTTCATCGCCCGATCATGGGCAACAAACGACCAGGCACCGACGTCCAGAGGCTCAATTTTGCACGCGCCGCCCAACTCAAGTTCGACCAAGAGCGCCTTGTTCGGATTAACTTCATCAAAAGCGGTGGCAACCGGCGCACCGGAATACCAGATCCGGCCAGTGCTTCCGATATCGGTCACTGAGTGACGGTCTCCCAAGGCCAGATAATGGAACTTCTTGTCCTCGATCGCCTGCTCAACGCGCGCCAGACTAATAATATCCGGTCGCGATTGATCGGGTGACAGTTTGTCGACCTGGCCATGCGCGACCGCAATCCGTATGACATTTGTTGCCGGATCAAGTATCTCCACTAGGTCATCGCACAAGTCAGAGCTCGGATGCTTGGTGCGCCAAGGCGCGCCAACGACTTCGACGCCTTGCAAATGAGGAACAGCGACCGGTTTCATGTCACGCAACACGAAGATGTGATCGCCTCCGTTTTGAAACTCCTCGGTCAAAAAGATTGATGCGCCGTCAAGCGGATCGTGATTGCCAGGAAGCAGGAAAATCGGAACGGGAAGTGCCCCAAGAGCATCAAGCGCTCGCACCAGGGTTTGCCTCGATAACTGGTTGGACTCAAATACGTCACCAGCGACGACAATGAATTTCGCATCATGCTTCTTCGCCAACTTCCCCAATATCGATATGGCATTGATACGATCCTGGCTGAAGCGAGCGCCTGCCTCCTCGCTGAGAAAAGCGCGGGTCATGCCAAGCTGCCAGTCGGAGGTATGTAGAAATCGCACGGTTGTCATCAGCAGCCTAGTTCGCCGTTACCGGAGAATTCTTGATAGAGCTTCGTGATATCGCGTATGTCCGCTAACGATGTTCGTAACATCGATACTCTCGATTTTTCGGTCTGATCTGTCAGTTACGGGTATCGGCCGAGTACCGATCGCTGGACTTTGAACTAACAATCGTCCAGAGCCATAGAGCAACTTAAGGACCATGTCATTATCAGAGTGATAGTTGTAGATTTTGTCGTTAACGACGTCAGCCGCTGGCTCCCATGAAGTGGCTGGCTCGCTTCCGACAGCCCCGCCCAACAGGTGCGCAGCGATAATTCTGCTTTTCCTTTCGTCCGGTTCTATGGTACCGAGCGCCGCCAGAACGAAGTATGCTACGCGCGCACCTAGTGAATGGCCAACAAGAGTAAATGATCGTCCTTTAGATCTCGCGAGTGCCTCTTTGAGAAGCTCCCCAGTCTTCTCCGCCTTTACCAATGCCACAAACCACGGATTGTTGGCCATTCCGATCAGGTTAGCTCCAATTGATAAAGGTGTAAGTTTTGACGCACCAACTCGACTTGCTCTAGCGGCGCCCACCTTAGCGAACTCGATCAATGCCTTTTGCCCTACGCCAGTACTCAGCGCAGTGCCGAGCTGTCGAAGCCGCTTTGACTCCCAAGTCACGTGATAGGCTGCATGTTCTTTATATCTTTCGCCGATTCCGTTCAGCCACCGTTCGGCCGTGGCGGATTTCTCGGTCAAGAATCCATCGATAAATACCAGCGCTGGATCATCGCCGTCACGAATTTTATGGATCCCGAAATTTCTTACATCTGAAAGATATTGATTTGAAAGCAACCCGCCAATTGCGCTTCCACCCAGTCCTCCAATAGCGCTAAGGACTGCGGTGCCACCCAACATACCAAGTCCGCCGGAGGCGATTGATCCGCCACCAAGCATAGCCAAGCCGGCGGACGACGCCGCTGCGCCACTAAGGCCCAATAAGTATGACCCGAGCGCGCCGCCGAGAGCTGGTGCAGCTATCCACGCTCCTGTGCCGACCGCCGCAACTCCTGTAACTGCGCCCAGTCCGATTTTCAACCTTCTCGCGACATTCGCACCGTCACGGCGCGTAAGAAGGGGCACGAACTCTGACGGGCAGCTGACCGTCTGGCTCAAAGCATCAAACGAACCGGCGCCCCCATTGTGAACCACGCAAAATTTGTGCGCTCTACCATCATCTGGAACCTGCGCCATCGCATCGCATATCAGACATTTAGTAGTTTTCTGGCCGCAGTACGAACATTGAAATCGCGCTCGCCCAAAATCATTGGACTCAATAATCGCATGATCGCTTTGTTCACCGCATGCCGAGCAAAAGGCATGCCGTACTTCCGCCTCTCGGCGCTTGAATTCCTTATTCATTGGTTACACGGCTGCGTAGTCTAGATTCGGCCTCGTTATAATTTCCCAAATGCGCCGTCATGAGGCTTTTCCAAAGCTTTCCATGATTGGGCACATTGAAGTGCAACAATTCGTGGACAATGACGTAGTCCTGAAGCTCGTCATCAAGACTAAGAAGCTCCGTATTGAAATTCAGGTTTCCGTTGGTTGAACAGGACGCCCACTTGTTTCTCATTTCACGAACGCCAAGCCAATTGATTTTCACGTCGAGCCTCTCGGCCCATTGGTAGACCTTCGCCTTGAACTCTCTTTTTGTGTGTGCCTGGCGCACCGATTAGCCCCGATTTGCCTTATCGAGAACAGTGAAAAATTCATCGACGATGTTCACTACCCTGTCTAAATCATCCATTCCGGCCGCAATTGCAAACGTCACCTTTTGCCGCAGCTCCCTCAGGGACGCTTCGCTATTTTGCCAATTTGGGAAATCGCCGAATGCCACTTTGATCTTTTGACTAACTGCTTCTGCATCTTCAACCTGCGCGTCCTGTAGCGATCGATAAACGAAGTACGTCAGACCATCAAACCCCTTCTCGGCCTGCTCCTTCTTACGCGATTCGTTTTTCTCCAGTTGCTTGAATAACTCTTCCAGCGCTTCCTGGGTGCTTTTCTGCCGGCTTTCAAAACCCTCCTGAACGGCCTGTGCTCTTTCGGCCAACGCGATCAAATACGGATCGTCGCTGCTCTCCTCGGCGCTCTTCGTGATGGCCTTGACCAAATTGATGACCTTTGTAGCCCCGCCATCGTCGTTAGCCTTAATGATCTCAATCGTATTTTCATCGATGACAAGATATTCCGCGGGTGGCTCCGCGACAAAATCCGCTCCGATGTGTTTCTGAACCAGCTCGTTGGTTTTCTTCTGAAAGGCACGGTCTACATACACTCTTTTGGCATAGGCATTCCGAACCACGGCGTAAATAGCCGACAGCGTGCTATAGGGGTCAATAAACGGTCGCAGGAACGCGTCGGGCGAGATGATCTCGTAAAGCATCTCGATTTCCTTGTATTCCTTGAAGAATTCCTTGCGGCGTTCCGGGTCGCGGAAGTGCTCGATGAGGGTGTCGACGTCTTTATCGTCGAAATTGCGCTCTATCAGGCTGATGTATTCCGGGGCCTTCAACCCCATTTTGTTTTCGAAAAGAACCTTCAGCAGCTTGAGGTCCTTGACGATCGCATTGATCTCCTCGCTATCGAAAGCAAGGGCTTTTTCCAGCTTGTCGAATATGCCGACGAAATCGAGCACAAAACCATGCGGTTTCACCATGTCGGCCGCTTCGTTTTCGTAGGGGCGATTCACCCGCGCGATAGCCTGAAGCAAAGTGTGGTCGCGCATTGGCTTGTCAAGATACATCGCGTAGAGCACAGGAGCATCGAAACCGGTGAGCAGTTTCTCGGTGACGATCAGAATCTTCGGTTGTTGATCGAGTTTGCAGAAGCTCTTGCGAATCTGGCGCTCTTGCTTCGGATCGAGGTGAAATTCCTTCAGCAGAGCGGAGTCATTGTTGTTGCCGGTGTAAACGACTTTAGAATATTCCGGCGGTAGAAGCTCATCGAGCGCGTGCTTGTAGAATGCACAAGCCTCGCGGTCGACGCCGACGAGAAATGCCTTGTAACCAAGTGGTTCGACGTTCTCCTGGTAATGCTCGGCGACATGCTGCGCCACCTTCTTAATCCGATCTCTGCCCTTGAGGAAGTTTTTCAGGTTTACCGCACGTTCGAGGATCTTGTTCAGTTCCTCAATATCGGCCACGCCTTCGGCTTTGGCCAAGGACAAGAATTCCTTATCCAGCGTTTCGTGCGGCACCAGCATTTCATTGGGAGCCAGATTGTAGTACAGCGGCAGCGTAGTACCGTCCTCTATGCTGTCGGCGATTGAATATTTGTGCAGATAGCCCTTGTCGTCCTCGCAGCCGAAGGTCTTGAATGTGCCTTTGCCGTAGTCCGTCTTGTCCACCGGCGTGCCAGTAAATCCGATGTAGGTCGCGCTCGGTAAGCCAGCCATAAGGAAGTTGCCGAGGTCCCCACCGGTAGTGCGATGGGCTTCGTCGATCAGGACGTATATGTTCGAGCCCGTGTTGAGGTCTGCCGGCATATCGCGAAATTTGTGAATCATCGTCACAACGATGCCGCGGTAGTCGTCCTTCAGCAGTTTGTTTAGCCGGGCGATACTGGTCGCGTGTTCGAGATTACCCAGGCCCAAGGCCGCCAGGTTTTTGAGCATCTGGTCTTCCAGCTCATTGCGGTCGATCATCAGAAGCACCGTCGGCTTGTCGGCTTTTGGCGATTTAAACAGCAGCTCGGCCGCTTTGATCATCGTGAAGGTCTTGCCACTGCCTTGCGTATGCCATACAAGGCCCCGGCTTCGTGCCGGGTCCAATGCCCGATCCACCACCCGCTCTACACCGGCAGTCTGGTGCTGGCGCAGGATGTATTTATTGAGTTCCTCGTCCTTCTCGGCAAAGACGATATAGTTCTTCAGGAAGGCAAGCACCTGTGGGATGGCGCAGAAGCTCTTCACCTTGGCCTCGAGCTTGCCGACTTCCTCATGCTTCCAGTTGAAAATGTTTCGCCGTACGGTGTTCCAGCTCACTCCGTAGGAAAACCCAATGGCCTCGGTAGCGGTGAAAATCTGCTCAGGCACGAACAACTCGGGCGTCTCACGATGGTAGCGGCGGATCTGGTCCACGCCCAAGGCGATCGCTTCATCCTTGTTGGCATTTTTGCACTCGATCACCAATACCGGGATGCCGTTAATGAGGAACACCACATCCTCCCGTGTGCCGTAGTAACCGTTATGAAAGGCGAACTCTTCGGTGACTTCAAAAGCACTTCTCGTTTGATCGCCGTAATCGATCACGATCAGGTCGCGCTCACGTTTCTCTTCGTGGTCGAAGAACTTGCCCCGGTTGCGCAGGTACTCGACGAATTCCCGGTTACCGTAGATGTCGGGGTGGAGATGACGAAACTTGCCGAGCAAAGCACCCTGTGCCTCGGCGTAGCGTGGATTGAATTCCCGCACCTTGGCATCGAGCAAATCATCGAAGAACAGCGACCGACCTTTAGCTCGACCCTTCGGCAGCACGTCTGGATCAAACCCGCGCCTCAGCTCGGCTTCCTTGCGGGTTACAAACGTCCAACCGATAGCCTCGGCGTATTTGAGGATTCGGGATTGGACGGTTTTTTGCTCTCCGGGTGTGGGCATAGCTACAGGGCGCTCACCCTATCGAATAGCTTTTTCAGGTGCTGGGCCGACAAATCCAGTATGGGCTCATACATGAAAGAATTCAGATGGATATTCTCAGGGGTCATCAGATTTACCTGATCAAAAAGCCGAATATTCTCCTTCTTCGTTGAGAAGTCCTGCTTAAAACGTTTGATAAGTGTAATTGTTTGATTGCTCGTGATGCCGTGCCAGAACTCCTCGTCGCTAATCTGTGCAATCATGAACTCTTCTGCTTTTAGTCGGATCGCGATTGAGAGGGCTACCTTCTCCTCAAGACAAGCGGTCTCGTTGTTCGTGGCTGCAATTTCGGTAGCAACCTGGAAAATGAGATCTTTCACTCGTGCATTCCGATTACCGAGAACCAATGTCGATTGATCCCGGAGGGTCTCTTTAATTAAGAGCTCGAGTTCGCGTATGTTGAACAGCTCCGTATCCGCCTTTATATGCAACAGAGCGGTCAGTTTGGCGTACGAGACATCGTCACCGGAAAACTCAGCCAAGTTCCTAATGAAGGGGATAGACGCGACGAGCATCAAGTTATTGGTTAGGTGCTTACGCCAATGAGAAAATGGGCCCGATTTCTGGTAGACCTCTTCTTGCAAATAGACTTCACCGTTTTCTTTAGTTGCGAGAATTCGGTTTTGCCGTTTCAGATTAAGCCTGCTCGATACCGTGCGATAGAAATCAAAATTGTGACTTAGAATGATCTGCTGAAACCCGACCTCTTCGCTAACCTCCTTCAAATACTCGATAATCGCGTACTTATTTTTATAGTCGAACGAATCCGCGATATCGTCTGCTACGAAGAGTGTTGTCCGGTTTTCTGCCTTCCTTCCCTCAATTTCAAAAATGATATTTAGAATGTAGAGTGCCCGACTTTCACCACTGCTGAGGATGCTCTTGAGTACATCCTCTTCAATAGGGACGATCGGAGATTCATCATTCCAGGGATCTTCAAGAAAATCGAAGCAGATACTAGGCGCATCGCTCTTTAGAATGACGTCTTCTTGGTTATCCATTCGAACCACAAATGGAACTGAAAAACGACCGTTAAAGATACTGATTACTTCTGCCCATTTCGTCCTTTCTGCCTTAGCCTCTTCCACTATCTCCGCGATTGCTTCTTTCCCTCTATTGAACGATGAGAGCAAGTCCAAATAGGCAGTTTTAGAACGCATCAGGTATTCGACCCAGAGCTTTTGACGTAGCCGCTCGATGTTAAGTAGCTCGCTTAGAACCAGTTGATTCTTTTCCAAGCAAACGCGGAATTTTCTTAGATCTACATTTTTTGTAAGCTGCTTGTCAATTGCCTCGAAAGCAGATCTCAAGTCATCATCGGTGAGAATTAAATCTTTCTCTGCTTGAATCACCGCTTCCAACTCTTTGAGGGAACTAACTTCAGTTCTTTTCCCTTTGATACGGAGGAATACCGAGTGCTCAGCCTTGAAGAAACCATTGGTATTTAGGTTCTTTGCAATATCAGCAGCATTGTTGTGGGTAAAGACGCCCTTTCGAAAAAAGGTAGACTTGCTAATCAGCTCATCGTACTTCTGAATGTATTCTTGGATTCTCTCGATGAATTTTGGGTCGCCGAGAACGACCTCTACCTTGGGGTTAAAAATATCGCTGTAGATAACGTCCCCCAGCGGAGTCTCGGCATCATTCTCAACCTCCTCTCGCACCCTCCCTAGGGCTCGGTAAAAATCATCTTGGTCATGAGTGATTGAATTGGAAAACTCTTCCCTGATTCCCACTTTTAGGCCGGTAAAGGGCCTGAGTTCGCCGACCAAAGTTTCGGCTTTCTCGTCTATTTCTTCGTGGATTTCGTCGTATCGCCTCCTCAATTTGTCGTTTACGAGTAGTGTAGAGATACGTTCAGACCGATAGCCTTCGTTGTAAGGCTCTATAACGAAAATACTTCCGGGCGCCAGTTCGTCGCCGTTTTCATCATAAATGAATCGTATCGTTTCATTCTTCTCCGAAATCCGATCTGTAGAAGGCTTTTCTTGGCTCAAATCCTTAAATGTGTTCGCCAGAGAAGTTATCATTACTCCATTCGGCGCATAAATTGCGAACACGTCGCCATGCCTTTCAAAGTCGAATGAAGTCTTAAGTTTTTTTATGCCGTAGCAATACTCGAGTTCGACGTGGAGTTTTTTCATCAATAGACCTTAAGTTCGGGCAGATGCAACTCGTGAACACGAGTCTTCGCGGTCATCAGTTCGTGAAGGAGTGTGCGGAAGAGGTCTTGGAGTTGATCGCGCTTCCGATCATGGTGGCTTACCTTCGCCTCAATATTTTGAATTGCAGCGGCGATCTCTTCCTGTGTGTCCCGGTTAGGCATTGGGATCTTGAACGCAGATATCTCACTGCTCATCAGTGTCGCGGTTCCGTGCCCCGACCGCCCCACTTTCTTGAACAGGTTGCTTCTGTAAGTCTCGAGGGCATATAGGAGGAAGTCAGAATGAATCTTGGTTCCCGGGATGATGGCCCTCATGTCTTGGTTGATCGCCATCGGAGCTTCCGCAAGGGCCACCGGCACGGTCTTCGCTAAGATCATTCCCCGGACGACGACAAAGACCGAACCGGCTGGAGCCAGTTTGCTGCCATCTTCGAGTCCTTCTTGGGAAATATGATCGGTGACATCATCGAGGCGAGGACGCTTCATGTCCTTGGGTGAAACCCAAGGAATTGTACCTTCCCAGTACTCGGGTTTTTTCTTGGAAGGCGTTCCCCCACTCTGAAATGTACAGACGTCGGATAGCGCGATAACGTTCCAGCTTTTGGGAATGGGGCCGATTTCGGTTTGTTTTTGGGGTTCGTTGTGGAGGCCTTCGGTGAAGAGATTTTGCGTGAGCGCTTTTTTTAGCTCGGTGGTAATTTGGATAATCCGGTCCTGCGTTTTTATCGCTCGCTGCACTGTCGAAAGGATGTGCACAATTTTCTTTTGCTCGGGCAGTGGAGGAAGTGGAACCAGAAGTTCGCTAAGCACGGAACCGTTCACCCCTTTCTTCAGATTCGCATGCTTATTCGCATCGATTTGTCGCCAATATCCACTTGATTGAAAAAATTGGATTAGGAATCCGGGCTCAAGTTCGTCGCCGACTCTAACGCGGATCAGGTAGGAAGCGAAGACAGCCTCTGGCGGATCGTTAATCATATAGCTCTTGCCAGTCGTTGCTCCAATTCGAGCAAAGACGATGTCGCCCGATTTGAGCCTGCAAATGTCGATCTTCTTTTTCGGCGCAACACAGAACGGAACTGTCGCCCAATCAACACCTCGCTCGGTGATATCGGTAATCCGCAGAAACTTGGCGTCTCCGGATTTGGCCGCTCTTGCCGTAAGGCCGTATTGTGGTTTTTCCGCGACATCCTTAAGCGGTAAGACTTTCCAGTTCGGCGCAATCGCACCAATATCCGTTTCGGCCAAGCTCATACTCCGATCTTCTCCAGAATCTTTTTCAATTCCTTATCTGTCTCCTGGGCCTCGGTTTCGATGGCGGCCAGTTCTTCGACAATCTCCGCGATGGGGCGGTAGGTTTCGGCGTCGGCGGTATAAACGTAGCGGCTGGGGGAAATGTTGTAGTCGTTTTTCTTCAGCTCAGCGTGATCGACGATGCGGCTGAGTTTTTTCTCTACTTTCCACTGTATGAGTGTGTCGGCGATGTGCTCGATGCCTTCGGTCGGGATAAAGTTTTTGGGATCGCCCTTTTTGAAGACCTGGCTCGCGTTGACGAGGAAGACCTTGCGCTGGCGGTCCTTTGGTTTCGCCTTATTCAGGAAGAGAACGATGCCCGGCGCGCTTGTATTGTAAAAGAGGTTGTCCGGCAGATAGAGGATGCTCTCAATCAGGTCGTTGTCAACGAACCACTGGCGGACGGTTTTTTCCTTGCTGGTGCCCGCATTTCCCGATCCGCGAGAGGCCGCACCGGTGTCGAGGACAACGGCGGCGCATCCGGTGGCATTGAGGCTGGCGTGCATATGCTGGACCCAGCCCCAGTCCGCGGAAGACTTGCCCGGGAAGCCTGCCCCGGAGGGGAAACGGTCCAGCTCGTCGTTGTCGTAATCGGCCTCGGTGAACCAGTCCTGGTTCCACATCGGATTGGCGACGACGCGGTCGAAGGTGCGAAGCTTGCCGCCCTTGCGAAACTTCGGGTTCTTGAAGGTGTCGCCGATCTCGATCTCGCCCTCCATGTCGTGGATGATCATGTTCATGTTGGCCATGGCCCAGGTGTCGGCGATGTATTCCTGCCCGTAGAGCTTGAGGGGGGTGAAGATGCGTTGCTTTTTGCCTTTCGTCTGTTCCTCCATGGCGCTTTCGCATTTGATCAAAAGGCCGCCGGAGCCGCAGCAGGGGTCGTAGATCTCCATACCGGGTTCTGGCTGCAGCACCTTTGACATGATCGTACCAATCTCTGGCGGGGTATAGAACTCACCGGCACTTTGGCCGCTACCCTCAGCGAATTTTCGGATAAGGTATTCGTAGCTCTTGCCGATGATGTCAGCCTCGACATCGTCCAGCCCCAAACGTTTGGTGCTGATGGCTTCAATGAGATTGGAGAGGCGGTCGTCGTCGAGGTCGCGCTGGCCGTGGGTGGTGGCGTTGAAGTCCACCCGGTCGATGATGCCCTGGAGACGCAGGTTTTCCCTGGCAATGGCCCGCATGTGGGTAGTAACGCCTTCACCGATTTGATCCGACAGCTTGCGGATGACAGACCAGACGGGCTGCTCGGGATCGTCGGGCACGACGGGAAGATAGAAGCGGACCATCGCTTTACCCTGTCCTGCCTTCCGCCAGTCTGTCTTCGTGAGCTGGAAAGCCTTCTTTCTCGAACCGACTTCCTTCGCGATACGATCGACTTCATCATCGAAAACATCGCAGAGCCGCTTGGTGAAGATGAGCGGGAGGATGTAATCCTTGTATTTCGCCGCGTCCTTCGCGCCGCGGATGGAACAGGCAGCATCCCATATCCAGGATTCAAGGGATTTGTCTTTTTCATTTGCCATTAGAGTCCTCTCTAAATCGCCTTGTAGTAGCGGCGCTTGGGATCCTTCGGCCCCGTGCCTATTTCCCGTACCAAACCACGGGCCACCAATTTGGCTAGGCGGGTTCTCGTTGCTCGTGGTGACAGCTTGATTTCTGCAGCGATCTCGCTCGTGCTGCCTCCCTCGGCGGAATCCAGCAAATCGAGTATGGCCCGATCAGTAGAGTCAATAACGGCCGGGCCGATCTGTTCCTTATACAAGGTCACACGCAGGCGTGTGCCAATTTCTTCCCAGACCGGCGGTGCTAGGCCGGACTCTTTGCACGCCGCAATCATGCGTTGGGCACCGCTGCCCCACTGCTCGACCAGGCCCAGTTCATGAAATACACGACCAACCACCCGGTTGCGCAGCTTCGAAATACCTAATGGCAAGTCATCGATAGTGAGTCCGAAGGGCAAAAGACCAGGGTTTTCGATTTCAAGACGGTCGTCGAAAATGGCCAAGCGGATAGGTGCACCATGCTGCGAATAGTCTGCATGGGCCACCGCATTGATGATCGCTTCCCTTACCGCGGTGGGCGGCAAGTTCCATCGCTCCTCCCGGCGCACCCGACCTATTTTTACACCGTGCAACGCATGTTTCTCCACGAAGGCGACTGCTTGGTCGATGGCCTGTACAAGAGGCATTTTGAGGTCCACGTGGTCGATTATCGTTCCCTTATCGGTCCCCTGGAACCGTCCCGCTTGAATCCAGGCATCCGGAAAGTGGGCAAGACGATTCTGACCGAACAGCAACACACCGCCAATGGTCGGTACCTTGTGCCCCTGGTGGGCGGTCACCAGCCGGAGCGTCTCCAGATCCCGGCGCCGGAGCTTCCTGACATCGGCAAACGACTCGGAAGCTGCTCGGAAGTCGATGGCTTCCGAGTCGAGCTCCGGCATCGGTTGCTCGTCATAGGCCTCCCCGCGCGCATAGCGCTGCATTTCGGCAACCAGATCTGCGTCGCTGCGACGGTTAGTGGAGCCCACTCGAACATAGGTGCCAGCTTCGAGACCTTGGCGAGTGATGAAGTGGGGCCTCGTTGCGCTCGGGTATATCTGCACCGCGAGCACTTGTGTGTCGCGGTAGCTAAGGATTTCGATGTCTGGCAGTACTCGGGGGGAAATCGAGTCGCTAATCAGGCTTGCGACCCGCTCCTCCAAGGCCAGCGGTTCCTCGACGCCGCGAACGTAGCCGGTTTTGTCCTCGACACCGACAAGGATGGTTCCTCCGGCGGTATTCGCAAAGGCGACGACGGTGCGCTTGAACCCGTCTGGCGAGGACAGGTCCCGCTTGAACTCGAGCGTTTTGCCCTCCGGACTGCGCAATGTTTCGATGAGATCCATTGCTCGGAAGTGTACTCTGAAGCACTCGGCCCGGCTAGGCTTCAGTGTTCATTTCCGAGAACGTCAGTGCAAGCATCGACGACCGACCTAACGACCAATTGGCAGGTTATGCTTCGGGCGATCTGAATTGCTCGCACCAAAAGCACGGTGCTTAGCGATACTGAACTCCGATAGATGCCGTATCGGCAATTGGGCAATCGCGCCAAACCTACTTTGAAGACAACTGACTGCCACTTCTTCATGTATTCGTCAAAAATTCGTGTCGCTATATCAAGAATCTTGGACATATGATCGAATTTCTTTGACTTAGGAATTCTCGGTGAACTATGGCGCTTGCTAACAACATTCGGCACTATCGATTTCATAACGGTGAGATGACGCAGAAGGAGCTAGCCGAACTGATCGGCGTGAGTCGTCAGACGGTCAACGCCATTGAATGCAATAAGTCCTCACCGTCATTGGAAGCGGCGTTCAGGATTGCTCACGTCCTCGGTGCGGCGATAGAAGACGTGTTCTTCTACGAACCCGATATCGAAGGCGAACACGAATTCGCAGACGGTGCGATCATCGACGTGTCATGGGACGGGGACGACGATAGCGGCGGGAATTTGTAATGTGCCGCGTCACTACCAGGCGCGAAGCGCTGTAGTGACGCGGTGCCCTGAACCAGCAACGACGTGCATTCTGGCGGGATTTTGCAAGTTCCCGGTGAGTGATGCGGAATCAAATGCACGCTTTTGCCTTGATGCGAACGAACTTCCCTGCACACGATCGGACGCCTGCGGATTAGTGCGAATAACGCCCGCACCGACCTAATGAGCCTTATTTGTGGACAGCGGACCATATTCGGAGTAATGTGGTCTGCATTGTACGCAGCCGCTGCGTCAAAGCGGTACCTGGCAGGGGTCATCCTGCTTGGGGCCAAAGCTTGCTCTGCATGCTTATTGGCCCAAGTCGGGATTAGAGAGCCCGGCATCTTCGATCTCAGCTGATCTTCTACGATTCGGCATCTTCCACGTAGTTGAGCCTTGTTGCTCGGCATCTTCATGCATGTCTGGACTTATGCGTTCGGCTTCGCGTTCTCATGCGCCTATGGCGTTTCTTTTACTCGTACCCAAAGGAGGTAGATATCCACTCGTTCTGAATCTGGACCGAGTGGCCAACTGGTGGTCCCCGGTGGAACTTCACAAAGATCCTCCGGTGAACCTGATTAAGGCTTCAGGCCTTAAGGGACTGGTGTCCCGTGACCTTTTCCGATCTTTGATCGGACCTCGCATGCCATAAGGCTGCGAGCTGGTCATCCAAACTCACCAACAAGGATCTATGCACCATGAAAGACCTGAACTATCAGTTAAGCAAACTCTGCCGTGACAATCGTGACGGCGGGTTTTCTACTCAAGCGACCCGGTCCCGGATATTGGACCTGATCGCCAATCAGCTGCTGGCGCTGGGTTATCGGCGTATGCAGCCGACTTCTCTCAAACCAAAGCACGTTGATGCCCTGCTCGCAAAATGGCGCGAGCAGGGCATCAGTACCGGGACACTGATGAACCGCCTGTCAGCTCTTCGGTGGTGGGCGAAGAAAGTGAACAAGCCAAGCATTATTGCCAGGGACAACAGCGTGTACGGCATTGGCAAGCGGGAGAATGTGGCCAAAGAGTCCAAGGCTCTGAAACTGGACGATAAACAACTGTCTGGGATTTCGGATCAATACGTCCTCTTGAGCATCCGCTTACAAGCAGCCTTTGGTCTGCGCCGTGAAGAATCGATCAAGTTCAGTCCGTCCTATGCGATGCAGGGCGATCACATCAAACTCAAACCCAGTTGGACCAAGGGCGGGCGAGAACGGTGCCGATCAGGAACGACGATCAGCGCGAGCTGCTGCAGGAGATCAAGGCATTCGTCAAAGGCGGCTCCTTGATCCCGGCAGAACTTAATTACGTGCAGCAATTGAATCGTTACCAGCGACAGCTTCGCAATGCGGGTCTGTCGAAGCTCCATGGCCTGCGACACAGCTATGCTCAGCAGCGATATTTCGAGCTCACCAAACTGGTTTGTTCAGTGGCGGGTGCGTTGCCATCGAAAGAACTGAACCCTGCACAACGAGCACTCGACCATGAGGCGCGAGCCATCGTCAGCAGCGAACTTGGCCACGCTCGGGTTGAAATAGCATCGGTGTATCTCGGTCGATGAAATCAAAGCGTACAACCGTCGTTTTGTTGCCGCGGCTCGTACGTTTTCGGGACGCACCCGGCTATCTCGGCATGGACCGCAACCGCTTCAATCGCGATGTCCGGCCGCATCTCACGAAGATTCCCATCGGTCAGCAGGGCTTAGCCTTCGACCGGCTTGAACTCGACGCTTGGGTGGAAGACTATATCTCGTGCAACGGGCGTCCCGCCAAAAGGAGTGAATTATGGGACGCAAAAAATCACCCGGCCTCCAAAAGAGAGGCCGCATCTGGTGGATCGACAAGAAAATCAAGGGATACGGACGATTGGCTGAAAGCTGCAACACGGTTAGTCTCGAAGAGGCGGAGTGCTACTTAGCGCACCGCTTAAATGAGATTCGTCAGGTTCTGGTTTACGGCCAACGACCGACACGGACGTTCGAGCAGGCAGTCGTCAAATATCTCGACGACTATCAGCACAAACGGAGCATCTCCCGGGATATCTGCGCCTTCAAGCGCATCATGCCGCATATCGGCGATCTTTCTTTAGATCGCGTTCACAATGATACGCTGGCTCAGTATCGGCAGGCCCGTCGCAAGGACGGGGTCATGGCCGCTACCATCAACAAGGAGTTGAGCTGCATTCGGCGGGTACTGAATCTCGCCGCAAGGGTGTGGCGACACGACAACGGTATGTCGTGGCTTGATTCTCCGCCGCTGATCGAGATGGAGCAGGGACCGGCACGTAAGCCCTATCCATTAAGTTGGGAAGAACAGGATCGCCTGTTCAGGGAATTGCCTGGGCACCTGCAGAGGATGGCCTTGTATAAGGTCAACACCGGCTGCAGGGAACAGGAAGTCTGTCAGCTCCGATGGCAATGGGAGGTGCAAATTCCGGAACTTGAAACGAGTTTATTCATTCTGCCAAGCAACGACCAGTTCCAGACCAAGAACTCTCAGGAACGAGTTGTTGTGTTGAACTCGATTGCCCAACGGGTAGTCAACGAGCAACGCGGCAAGAGCAAGGAATTTGTCTTCACCTACAGGAGCAGAAAAATTCTGCGGATTCACAACTGGGGTTGGAAACTGGCAAGAGCCCGGGCGAGCCTGTCGAATGTCAGGGTGCATGACTTACGTCATACATTCGGACATCGGTTGCGAGCCGCGGGTGTCAGCTTTGAGGATCGCCAAGATTTACTCGGGCACAAGTCCGAGCGAATGACGACGCATTACTCTGCACCTGATATCTCCAGGCTGATCGAAGCTGCCGAGAAAGTGTGTGAGCGACGACCGAATACCGTATTGCGGATCGCAAGTCACACGAATCTCACACAATCGGGTAAAACGCGGCAAGCGGGTTTGGAGGGCCGCTCGTAACTCTCTGAAAAATAAAAGGGAAAGTGGCGCGCCCGACAGGATTCGAACCTGTGACCCCTGCCTTCGGAGGGCAGTGCTCTATCCAGCTGAGCTACGGGCGCATTATTTGGTTGTGCTATCTATTC
>Ga0255053_10000321_pt1 | contig 26489 bp, 31 predicted proteins | sample JV7_2_22_MG_FD_188635 | JGI IMG/M metagenome (GOLD analysis project Ga0255053, IMG submission 188635) | Seawater microbial communities from Jervis Inlet, British Columbia, Canada - JV7_2_22 | ecosystem: Environmental > Aquatic > Marine > Inlet | place: Canada: British Columbia | collected... | reverse complement strand
AAAGACGGACTCCCGAAATACAAACACCTGAAATACGCTGATGACAACGACGATCGGCAAAAGATTACGCAGGCTGGCAAGGGCGTCCTTAGCAAGTACAATCAGCGAGTCTTTCAATTGGGCCGCAGCCCTCCTGGCTAGGTGAAAATCGTCTCCGCAATCGATATCCTAAAACAAAGATCGGCCCGCTGTTACCTGAAGCGTACAAAAACCCAGTCAGTACCACTGGCTGTACTCCGCATTGTCTGAAAAACTCTGGCTAAAACAATAATAAGGGGCACATTGGGCGTCGATCCGATCGCTGTTTCGGGCAATTTCGGCGTGCGTGAGTCCTAGAGCTCAGGTGATCGCCAAGCTTGGAGGACCTACTGGCGCTTGAGCGAGAACCGCCTGTACCTCCTACTTATTCAGCCTCTTGGACCGTGTTGCGGTTTACCGCTTGCCACACTTTTGCAATAGAGAAAATGGAAAAGAAGCTAACAAGCCGCCGAAGATTGCCGGCCACGTCTTGCAAGCAGGCAATAATAAGCACTGAGGCATAATGCACCGACTTAGCCAACCAGCATATGGGCCAAACTGTAAATTAAACTGGCAACGATGAGCAGGTTCAACAGTACGATTATCGCGAGCCCTAGCCAAGACGGCCCTTGCGACAATTCCCTGCGATCTTGTGACAGCGAGCGGTTATCGTGAATCGAAATAGGTTTCACCCTTCGATCTTAACAAGAGCAGAGTGACGCTCGCGCGACGTTCGATAACGATTGCCATAGTTTCATGCTACGTCTGCGCCCACGGTCATAAAAGTCGATTATATATAGAGTATTATTCGATAATTACGAAGTAACGGTAAACCTATGGTCAACTACAAACATCTGCACTACTTTTGGGCGGTGGCGAGGGAGGGTGGCGTTGCGCGTGCCAGCGAACGGCTGCACCTGACGCCACAAACCATCAGCGGACAACTGAGCCTGCTGGAGAAATATCTTGGGGTGGACCTGTTCACCCGGGTCGGACGCAACCTGGAACTCACCGAGCACGGGCGGCTGGTATTGAGCTTTGCCGATGAGATCTTCTCGCTCGGCGGTGAGCTGGAAGAGGCGATACACCAGCTCCCGGATGGTCGTCCCCAGCTTTTCAGGGTTGGCGTGGTCGATGTGGTGCCCAAGTCCATTGCCCACCGCGTCCTGGAACCCGCGCTGCAGATGCAGGAGCCGGTGCGCATGATCTGCCGCGAGGCGAGTCTCGATACGCTGTTGGCGGAACTCGCCGTGCACCGCCTCGATCTGGTACTGGCCGACCGCCCTATCCCTGCCACAGTCAGTACACGAGGCTTCAGCCACAAGCTCGGCGAGTGTGCGGTCAGTTTCTTTGCCACAGCGAAACTGGAAAAGAAGCTAAAAGGTGATTTTCCGCGTTCTCTGGATGGCGCACCGATATTGTTGCCCAGTAGCGGCAGCCAGCTGCGCTCAGGCATTGATCAGTGGCTGGACAAACATCGCATCCATCCGCGCATGATTGCCGAGTTTGATGACAGCGCACTGATGAAGGCTTTTGGGCAACAGGGTGCGGGGATCTTTATCGCGCCCGCCGCTATCAAGGCAGAGGTGGAGTGGCAGTATCAGGTGACAGAGATTGGCCGAGTCGATGAGGTGAAAGAGCGTTTTTACGCCATATCCATCGAGCGCCGGGTCCTGCACCCTGTCGTCTCGATAGTGGTAGAGGCAGCCCGTGAGTTGCTGTTTGCCAATGAATAGTCATGGCATGAATGACATGAATGAAGAAGTGGATCCTGTCGGGGGCGAATGCCAATTTTGGACGGAATTCCTTTGATTTGCAGGTCTTGTCATATGTGATGCATTGCTTACGATAGTTCAGTGATGCGTGATGTCGCGATGCTTCTTATCCACCTTATCGTAACGTACGCCCGCTTGTTTGAACCGTGAACCTGCTGTTTAGACAAAAGTGAGAAAAATTCAGGATCTTTTTCCTTGATCGCAGTCGCCTACGCCAAATTTCTGTCAATAAGATACCTCAATGTCAGGCCCCGTTTTATTGGGTGCGTGCTCGTAGATGGTCTCTATCCCTGATCGCATCCCTGATTTTCGGACAATCGTCGTTAGAGAAATGCACCTGTGGGATCCGCTGGGACCAGGTCCCGATGCGCTTCGGCAGTTGTGCCAAGCGCTCGAATGCCGGTGTGGATTGCCGAAGCGTCATTGAAGATTCGCGGATACTACGCCGAGGCACGGCGAACTCGTCTTTTCGGAAGCAGCATCGTCAATAGTGACCCCACAGTGCTATGCGACTCGAGAGGATGGCGCAGCGATTTGTCCATGTTGATTCGATAGCGGTTACGCCGGCCCTCGCGTTGCTTGCTCAGTACGTCGGCTTCATCCAAGTGTTTGACAATGCGCATTGCCGCGCGCTCCGTGATCCCGACCCTCTCAGCCACGTCTCTCATCCGAGCTGTCGGGTCCTCGGCGAGACACACCAGAACATGCGCGTAGTTACTGAGGAATGTCCACGGTCGGTGGAAGTCTTGGGTCTCAGACATTGGTCGAAAACTCCTCTAACAGGCGAAACATCTCTACGGTTTGATCGCTCATTATTTCTGATAAATAATACAGGACTGAAATTACATGTATTATATCTCATGAATATAATATCATATGAAACAGACAGCCACAACAAGTTTATCTTGTCCGAAGGAGATTCACATGCAACGTGTGCATGCCAAATTAGTATTCAAATCGAAAAATCCTGCCTGGTGTCAATTCTTGCATTTGCCGACACCCAATTTGCCATACTGGTGGCATGCCAGATCTGCTCACACTCTTCGCACACCTTGTCATTACTGCGACAACGCTCAGGAGTCGACGCCGATTGGGAAACAGCCGGCTGTTCCGCCGGTTTTAGTCAAATCGGGCTGAGTTGCGTTTCGTCTTTGCGGCAGGCACTGGCAGGCAAAGCCTAAGTATCGTCTTGAAGCTGAGAAGTGCGTTCTCCTCTGCGCGAACTGTCACGCGGAAGAACACAATGCCCATCGCGAGCTTTCTGGCGGCCGTGATCAACCGCGGCGATTAGGCTGTGCGCGGCACACGGTGACCAGAAATGCCATGAACGTATAGTAATTGCTAAAAGTTAATCCTATACAAGGAAACTTCGGAGCTGGTCCGAGCGAGCCGGGTGGCGCAGCTTGCGAAGTGCCTGCGCTTCGATTTGGCGAATTCGTTCACGCGTGACGTCGAGCTGCTTGCCGACTTCCTCGAGGGTGTGGTCGGTGTTCATGTCGATACCGAAACGCATTCTGAGGACTTTTGCTTCCCTCGGCGTCAATGCGGCCAGCGCCGAGTGCGTGGTTTCCTTGAGGCCTTCCGATGTTGCCGAATCGACCGGAGAGTGCACGGTCTGGTCCTCGATGAAGTCTCCGAGATGTAAATCTTTATCATCGCCAATTGGCGTCTCCATGGAGATCGGTTCTTTGGCGATTTTCAGCACCTTGCGGACCTTGTCTTCCGGCATCTCCATGCGCTCGGCCAGCTCGTCCGGGAGGGGCTCGCGGCCCATCTCCTGAAGCATCTGGCGGGAGATACGGTTCAGCTTGTTGATCGTTTCGTTCATGTGTACCGGAATGCGGATCGTGCGCGCCTGGTCACCGATCGAGTGTGTGATTGCCTGGCGGATCCACCAGGTCGCATAGGTCGAGAACTTGCAGCCACGGCGGTACGTGAATTTGTCGACGGCTTTCATCAGGCCGATATTGCCTTCCTGAATCAGGTCCAGGAATTGCAGGCCGCCGTACGTGTACTTCTTTGCAATCGAGATAACGAGTCGAAGGTTTGCTTCCACCATTTCCTTTTTCGCCCGCCGCGCCTTGGCCTCACCGATCGACATTTGCCGGTTGATCTCCTTGATCTCCGCGATCTTGAGGTTTGTCAGCGTCTCGACAGCGGCCAGCTTGCGTTGTGCTCGCAATATGTCATCTCTGAGTTTGGCCAGAGTCGACGAATGCTTGCGCTTGGCACGAATATGTTTCTCGATCCACTTGAGATCCGTCTCGCGCTTCGGGAAGCTCGCCAAAAAATCTTTCTTCGGCATACCCGCATCACGAACGCAAATCTGCATGACCTGCCGTTCCTGCGTGCGAATGACCGAGACCGCGCCGCGCAGGTTGCGAACGAGGGCATCGAACATCTTGGGCGAGAGCTTCAGCTCCATCAGCTTATCGGCGAGGTCGGCACGGGACTTAATCGTCTTCTTGTCGGCGCTGCCGTTCTTCTCGAGCAATGTCAGCGTTTTATTGTAGTTGCGTCGAATGGCTTTCAACCGGGAAGTAACTTCTGCAGGATCCGGTCCTGTGTCTATGACTTCGTCGTCGTCGCTCTTGTCATTATTATCCGATTTCGTGACTGGCGATTTGATCTCGTCCGGCGCATTCGGGTCGATGAAGCCGACCACGAAATCCTGCATGCGGGTATCGCCGGCGGACACTGCCTCATAAACCTCGAGTAGTCTTTCCATCGTCGGCGGGAAGTGCGCCATGGAGTACTTGACCTGGTTGAGCCCGTCTTCGATGCGCTTGGCGATCTCGATTTCGCCTTGACGCGTAAGAAGTTCAGCAGTGCCCATTTCACGAATGTACATGCGCATTAGGTCGGTGGTGCGGCCAAATTCAGCACCGATACTGGCCAATGCCGCTTCGGCAGCCTCAGCGGCATCGTCGTCATTGGAGACAGCCGTGTCAGATAACAACAGTGACTCGGCATCCGGCGCTTTCTCATGCACCGCGATGCCCATGTCGTTAATCATATTGACGATATCTTCGATCTGCTCGGGGTCGACAATGTCATTAGGCAGATGATCATTGACCTCGGTGTAGGTCAGGTAGCCTTGCTCCTTGCCGCGGGCAATCAAATCCTTAAGTTGTCGTGCCTGCTTGTTGCTGCTAATCATCGAAGGTGCATAGCATCTCATTATTGGCCATATCATGGTTCTGACAACGTTTTTGCGCCCTACCGGACGCTCGTAGATAAGGTCTGTCCCTGACCGCATCCCTGATTTTCGGACAATCGTCGTTAGAGAAATTCACCTGTGGGATCCGCTGGGATCAGGTCCCGATGCGCTTCGGCAGTTGTGCCAAGCACTCGAACGCCGGTGTGGATTGCCGAAGCGTCATTGGAGATTCGCGGTTACTAAGCCGAGGCACGGCCTACTCGTCTTTTCCCAAGCAGCATCGTCAATAGCGACCCCACGGTGCTATGCGACTCGAGAGGATGGCGCAGCGACTTGTCCATGTTGATTCGCTAGCGGTTACGCCGGCCCTCGCGTTGCTTGCTCAGTACGTCGGCTTCATCCAAGTGTTTGACAATGCGCATTGCCGCGCGCTCCGTGATCCCGACCCTCTCAGCCACGTCTCTCATCCGAGCTGTCGGGTCCTCGGCGAGACACACCAGAACATGCGCGTAGTTACTGAGGAATGTCCACGGTCGGTGGAAGTCTTGGGTCTCAGACATTGGTCGAAAACTCCTCTAACAGGCGAAACATCTCTACGGTTTGATCGCTCATTATTTCTGATAATTAATATAGGACTAATCTTACATGTATTGTATCTCATGAATATGATATCATCTGAAACAGATAGCTACAACAAGTTTGCCTTGTCCGAAGGAGATCCTAATGCAACGTGCGCATGGCGAAATAGGATTCAAATCGAAAAATCCTGCCTGGTGTCAATTCTTGCATTTGCCGACACCTAATTTGCCATATTGGTGGCATGCCGGATCTACTCACATTCTTCGCACACCTTGTCATCACGTTGGTCAGGCTTATGGCCCTGCTGGGGCCAGATCTATCGCCGCCGAGTCGCTACTTATCAAGCATCAGTCACTGATCGTTAGTCGATCTCGCCAACGAGCGCTAAATCTGAGAACCGGTGACCGAATTTTGATGAGCGTGTTCGCACTGCTAATGCGTCCTGTGGGGTTAGCGAAATCCGCGGTAATCATTAAGACATCAACCATTCCCAGGTTTCATCAGGCGCTCAAAGAGTGGAAATACCGACTGCTGTTCTCGCCCAAGCGCCGAGGCAGGCCTGGCCGACTAGCTATGGAAAACACACTGCCGTGGACTGTTCCATACTCCTGCGGCTGCGTGATTAGTAATTCGCCATTGACACGCCGGCATCGTCAGATTGCAGATGGCATCAGACAAGGCTTGAAAGCTGAGGGCACTAGCGAATGAAGCCCAGGCAACAACGCATGCTGGCTGTGGGACTGGCGGCGGTCGGAATCGTCATGGCTGCTGTTCTGACATTGCGCGCATTCGAAGAAAACATGATGTTCTACATCGAGATATCCGATGTCGCGAAGGGCAACGTGCCCCAGGATCGCAATTTTCGGGTGGGTGGTATTGTTGTTGAAAACAGCGTCATCCGAAAACCAGGCGAACTGGAAATCGAATTCACGGTGACTGACCTCGAAGCCGAACTCGCGATACTGTACAGCGGCCTCTTGCCGGATCTGTTTCGGGAAGGCCAGGGTGTCATCGCGCATGGACGACTGGGCGATGACGGCAGGTTTGTCGCCGATACCGTGCTCGCCAAACATGACGAGAACTACATGCCGCCCGAGGTGGCAGATTCGCTTGCGAAACATGCGGCCGACCAGGCCGCAAACCAGGCGGCTGCCGTAGAGGCAACCGGTGCCGCAGAATAATCCCGGAGATCGGTCATGAGCAAATATCTACCAAATGGACTTTTAGTGCGTTGCATCTCTTTGGTTCGCGCCCGCGACTGGCTCGCATCGTTCTTTTTCGGCAAAGGGCTATTCTCGCAGACATTGCCTTCTAGCCCTGCTGTTGCCAAATGGGAGGCAAGCATGGCTGTGCGGGATTGGAAGGGTTGCAAAATAACTGCTTGCAATAAGCTGTGGTGGACGAACACGAAGGTACTTGCAGGGGTGGGTCTGGTGGCACTGCTCTGGGCGCCTTCTCCTGCTGCGTCTGCTCAGCAGGAGGACGTGATCGAGAGCGGACAGCAACAATTCAATCAAAAGTGCGCGGTCTGCCATGGTCTGGAAGGAAAGGGTGACGGTGAGTTAGGACCGCATCTAAAGGAGCAGCCCGCAGACCTTTCCCGATTGAGCAAGAGAAATGGAGGGACTTTTCCTTTTTGGGAGATCTACGGAAAAATCGACGGCCGCGACAATGTCGCGGCGCCCACGAACCCGGCGATATGCCCGACGTGGGGAACTGATGAGCGATACGAAGAGACCAGCGGACGGCTGGCCATGGGGCACATTTTGGAGATTGTCTTCTTCCTACAGGCCATTCAGGAAGAATAACGTATTTGTGGCGAATTACCTTTCAAGCAGCGATGGCCGAACAACCAGAATTGCCGGTATCAATCTCGAATTCGTTGGCCTGGCAGTTGTTATTCTGGGGGTCGGCTAGTTTATATGGCACACAACATTTTCGAATCAAGAAACGACTGTATCGGACAATCAGAATGTCGTGATCCTGATGGATACGGCAGGTCCTGACGGTGTTTACGATCTTGTAACGCGCTCGACCAGCGGCTGTGCCTCCTGAAAAAACATCCAAGATCCTTCAGGCAGCCATTCGCACATACTGATGATGGAGGCCACCGATGCGCTTGGGCTCGATGACCCTCCCCTGCTCCAGCGGCTGGGTTGGCCTAAGGCAATAGAATCTACTTGGACGAATTTTCAGGAGGGACAGGTCTGATTTCTCCGCTTCGTGCATCATCGGCTACGGCTCCTCACCTTCCCGATGCGGACCGCGGTTAACCCCGCGGCCAAACCGGAGATCTCCCAGTTCCCGTACAAAGAGCGTCCGTACATGCCTGGGTCTACGACTACGCCGGGCCGATGAAGCGCTCGCATTAACGCCCCTCACCGTCTTGCCTTCCGTTGGGTGAAGAAACGTCGGCACCCGGAATGATTTTTCTTTCGCAGCTCAATGGCTGGCCTGCACGCTCCCCTACCGACGCTTCGCCGTTAGCCTCTCGGATAACGCCGCACGGCTCGGGGCCGATGTGGATCGCTACTCCTTCATCGTGACGGACTTGCACCATCTACTCTTTGCCAGTCTCCTGGCGCACTCACCCAAAACTCCCACACCAATGTGCGGCCCCTGTCCTTTGACTACCATGGTGCGCTTAGAAGTGGTGTTGCCATGCAACGGCAGTTCGAGGTTCTAATCTCAGAAATGGAATAGAGACAGATCAATCGGCCCGGTATAGCAAGCCCTCGGCAGCCTCTTCTGCGAGTCCCAGGGGCAGCATCGGCTGCAGTCCAAAATAGACATTGAGCAGCACGGTGGCCCAGAGCACCGTCAGCATCCAGCGGGGAGCCTCATTCGCTGCCTGCGATTGCGCCGGTGATCGGAAGTAGGCGGACTCGACGACCTGCCACACATAGATCACGGCAATCAGTGAGCCGGCCAACACAGGTGCGATCAGCAGGGCGCCGCGCGGGCCGAGTTCGAGCGCTGCCAGTACCAGATACCACTTACCGACGAAGCCGGCGGTGCCGGGAATTCCGATCAGGCTGAGTCCGGCCGCCACGAAACCGGCCATCGTCATCGGCATGCGGCGTGCGATGCCCGCCAGACCACTCACCGACAAATCGGCGACACGTGTTGCGAGGCAGACCACCGCCAGGAAAAGCGCACCCTGCGCGAGCGCATGATTGAACATGTGCACGATTCCCGCTGTCAGTCCGGTCACAGAAACAAGACCGGCGCCCAGAAGGATGTAGCCAATCTGCGCCACGGACGAATAAGCGAGCAATCGCTTCAGGTCGCGCTCAAAGACCGCGATCACTGAAGCAACTAGAATGGCAATGATCGCCAGCGGAAGAACAAAGCTAGAAAACTGGGTGACGTGACCGGGAAGATTGCCTTGAAAGACGACGAAATCGAAGCGCAACAGTACGTACAACGACACCTTGGTCGAGCACGCGGCAATAAAGACGGTCGCCGCGTGGGGCGCAAACGTGTAGGCGTTCGGCAGCCAAGTATGCAAGGGAAAGACCGCCGCTTTGAGCATGAGGCCCACAGTAATGAATCCGCCGGCCACCAGGACCGGTTTCAGATCGGTAACGTCGCTGATACGCGCTGCCATGTCTGCAATATTAAGCGTGCCGGTCATCATATAGATCAGACCGACTCCGATGAGGTAGAACGTCGCTCCGATCGTTCCCATTATCAGGTACTTGAATACCGCCGACAGCGCCTGGCGACGCGCACCTCCGGCGATGAGAACGTAGGTCGCGAGAGACGAAATCTCCATGAACACGAAGATATTGAACGCGTCTCCCGAAACGACGATTCCGTTCAGGCCGGCCAGCGCCAGCAACCAGGCAGTGTAAAATAGGTGTTGTCGACCCTCCGGGACTTCCTGTCCCAGGCTCGTTCTAGCGACAAGTAGCGCTACGCTCGACGCCCCTGAGACAATCACGAGAAGCAATGCCGAGAGCGAGTCGACGATAATCTCGATGCCGAAGGGAGCCGGCCAGGCGCCTACCTCATAACTCAGCAGTCCGCCGCCGCGAACTTGATTCACGAGTTCGAACGAAATAGCCACTGCGCACAGCGAAGCCGCGGTCGTGGCCGCCCACGCAAGATTCCGCTCCCGCAATAACATCACCAGCGGCGCCGTCAACAGCGGCACCACCACCTGCAACGCGGGAAGATGAACCGTGACTGCGTTCATTCGCCGTCTAGCTCCCGGATCTCGTCTTCCTCGATCGTGCCGTATACTTCGCTGATGCGAACCACGATTGCGAGGCCGAGCGAGAGGGTGGCGATCCCGACGACGATTGCCGTCAGGATCAGGACCTGGGGCAGCGGATTCGAGTAAAGCTGGTCGACGGCATCGGGCTGCAGGATCGGCGCAGTGCCTCCCTCGACCTTGCTCATCGTTATGTAGAGCAGAAACACCGCGGACTGAAAAATCGACATGCCGATCAGTTTCTTGATCAAGTTGGCTTTGGACATGACCGCATACAGGCCGGTCATCAGCAGCACCGCGAAGACCCAGTAATTGTAAAGCCCAAGAAATTCCATCAGGACCGTTGCACTCGCGCAGAAAGAGCGTGGAAGATGGTCAGCAACACGCCGGTGACGGTTATCCCGACGCCGAGTTCCACTAGGAATATCCCGAGGTGTTGACCGACGACCGGATCGCTGGACAGCACCGAATAGTCGAGGAAGTGGCCGCCGAGCATCATGCCTGCCACTCCGACAGCGACGAACAGGAATGCGCCGCCAGCAATCATCCCCGCCAGAGCCTGAAACGAAACGGCCCGCAATGCAGCTGACTCGCCTTCAAGGAGGGCATAGAGGATCATTCCGGCGCTGATCAGGGCGCCGGCCTGGAAACCGCCCCCCGGCCCGAAGTCGGCGTGGAACTGCACGTACAGCCCGAACAGCACGATGAACGGCACGAGCAGGCGGCCGACGACGCGGGGGACCAGATGGTGGCGCAGTCCCTGCGCATCGGGACTCGGCAGAAGCGACAATCGGCCCTTTTCTCTGCCATCGGCGAGTATGAACATTACGCCGATTCCGGCCGTGAATATCACGAACAGCTCACCGAGCGTGTCATAACCGCGAAAGCTGGCGAGGACCGCCGTCACCACGTTCGGTACGTCGATCAGCCGCGGCGTTTCGGCGAGATACCAGGGCGCGACGTGCTGATGCACCGGCGCCTCAGGATCGCCGAGCCGCGGCTGATCGAATGTGGCGTATATGACCATCAGCGTCGTCGCCGAGACGACGGTCATCGCCACCCAGCGGCGCCGCCGGCGCCGAGCCTCCTCGTCGCTCGTCAGGGCCAGTGCGCTGAGCAACAGAACGGTAGCGACGCCGGCACCGACGGCCGCCTCCGTCAGCGCCACGTCCGCAGCGTCCAGGATAAAAAAGATCACGGCCATCTGCAGGCTGAACAAGCCAGTCAGCATGACGGCGCCGAACAGGTTCTGAGAACGCACCATACCGATCGCCGTTATGACAAGCAGCGTTGAGACAAAAACACCGAATAACGTAATCATGGACTCAGCATCCCTTCTGATGCCGCGCCAGGCCCTGAGGCCTCTGGCCGGCCAAGCGCGCGGCATTCGCCAGCGCGTATGCAGCTGTCGGACAGGTGAGCAACAGGAACACCATGATTGCAGCGAGCTTGACGGCAGCCAGCGACCATCCCGCCTGCAGAATCACACCTGACAGCACCAGGATCGTCCCGAGTGTGTCGGTCAGGCTGGCCGCGTGCATGCGGGTATAGAAATCCGGCATGCGCAAGGCTCCGAGGCCGCCAACGAAGATGAAACCGCCGCCTGCTACCAGCAGAATCCAGCTTGCGACATCCAGACCGGCGTCCATGAGTCAGGACCCTCCACCGCGGCCGCGATGCCTCAGCGTATAGTCCTGAACGAACTTCAGGACGGCAAGTACGCCAATGAAATTGATCAGCGCGTAAGCCAGCGCCAAGTCCAGAAAATCGGGCCGACCGAATAGGAACGCGATGACGGAAAGTAGCAGCGCGGTCTTGGTGCCGAACATGTTGACGGCCAGAATGCGATCGTAAACCGTTGGACCGAGCAGTGCCCGTGCCAGCGCCAGGGACATGGTGACCAGGATTGCAATGGAGACAACGTAGTACATCGGGCTATCGTCCGGCGAGTTCGCGTGCTCGGCGCTGCATCTCGCCGCGTTCGAGTTCGGCAGCAGATGCTGCTGTCAGACAGTGCACCTCGATTCTGCCGCGGTTGATGTCCAGCGTCAGTGTGCCGGGAGTGAGCGTTATCGAGTTGGCGAAGGTCACCTGGACAACAGGCGGCAGCTCGTTTGCGTCGACAGTCACGACCGTAGGGGCAATCGGAAGTCGCGGGTCAAGCACGATGCGTGCGACCGTCACATTGGCCTTCGCGATTTCTTTCAGGAGCCACAACCAGAACTTCGGCAGGCGCGGCCCGAAATGAAAGGCGTAGAATTCGCTTTCGAAAAAGCCGGTTCGCCAAGCGACAACTACGACCAGCAGGCACGACAGGGCACCGAGCCCGAGCAGCAGCGGCTGGTACAGCCCGGACCAGAGCAACCAGGTCGCGGCGAAGATGGCAGCCGTGACTGCGATCGGCCTAAATTTATTGGTCCTCAATCCCATCTTTCCAGCCCCGAGCTTTCCTTGTACATTGCCATTGACGTATTTCTCATCAAGCTGTGACGTAATAGATCAGTATGTAGCAGGCGAGCATCGCGCCGACCAGCAGGGCGGCTGTGCCGGTTTCCGCCGTTTGAGTAAATACGCCGCCGCGGCCGAACAACTCCCGCGCCCATCGTTGCGGCGTTCCCCGAATCGATTGCAATGCCGTGCGCCGCGCATTGCCAAGAGCCGCGACGAGCAATCTCCAGACTCTCACGCCCAGCCGGCGATACAGCCAGTCCGCATCGAGGTTGACGGAGCGCAGCTCCGGCGGATATATGCCTGTAAGCTTGAGCCAAGCAAACGCCAATGCCGAGAACAGCAACAGTTGCACCTGGAGCATGACGTGCGGGTAAGTGTACGGCTCGTAGCCACTATCCCACGGCAACAACTTGTAAAGCAAAGCAGGATAGGAGCCCACCGATATGCAAAGTGCCGCAGCAATTCCCATTGCCAACAACATGTTTCGCGGCGCTTCCGCAACGCGCAATCCCGAATCGTGCGCAAAGAACGCGAAATAGGGAATCTTGATACCGGCATGATGAAACACCCCTGCCGAGGCGAACAACAGCCCCAGCCAGCCCAGCGTGTATCCCTCCTCGATCATTGCGGCCATGATCAGCGATTTCGAAACGAAACCGTTGAACAGCGGAAAGGCGGAAATGGAGGCGGCGCCCACGACGCAGAATAGCGTTGTCAGCGGCATGGATCGGTAAAGCCCGCCGAGATCGCTGCCCAGCACATGACGGACCCGAACCAGCACGGCGCCCATACTCATGAACAGCAGGCCCTTGAACAGCACTTCGTTGAACGCGTGGGCGACGGCCCCGTTCAGGGCCAGTTCTGTGCCGATACCGACGCCGACGACCATGAACCCGATCTGATTGATCATGCTGTAACCGAGCACGCGACGCAGATCGTTCTCGATAACGGCGTAGAAAATCGGAAACAACGCCATTACCGTGCCTATAGGTATCAGAACTTCGGTGCCCGGAAAGCCGCGCGCCAGCGCATAGATGGCGACCTTGGTCGTGAACATGCTCAAGAACACGGTACCGCTCGGCGTGGATTGCGGATAAGCGTCCGTGATCCAGCTGTGCAGGAACGGGAAGCCGCACTTGATTCCGAAAGCCAGGAGGATGAGCCATCCGGCGACGCTCTCCGTCCCGACGTAAGAAAATGCTATTTCTCCGGTCGACTGGAAGCTGATCACGGCGCCGGCCAGCAGCAGCAACCCCGACAGCAGATGCAGCGCCAGATAGCGAAGCCCAGCGCCGTTCGAGTTCGGCGTCCGTCCGGCCCACACCAGAAACGCCGACGACAGCGCCATGCCCTCCCAGTAAAAGAACAACGAAATCAGGTCGCCGGCAAATACGGCACCCAGCGCGCTGCCGGCATAGGCGAGTGACGCAACGTGCTGCAGGGTGTCCCGCACCCGAATCGAATAAATTGCGCCCATGAACGCGCCCAGATGGAAGAGCAAGCCGAACAGCATGCTCAGGCGGTCCACCCGCAGCTGCACCAGTTCGAAGTCCAACACCCGCCACGTCCATGACACACCGGCGTCCAGCGTCAGCATATTCACGGCGCCGACCAACGGGATCGTGATCAACAACAGGCTGCGCAGCCAGCGCAGCGATTCGTCCCGGCAAAGCGCAATGAGCAGCGCGCCGGCGAAAAACAACAGCGCGGGCGGCACACCGTCGATACCGGGTAAATCGAGGTGCAGCGGGAAATCTACGGGCATCATCCCCGGTCACCGTGATAGTAGTTTTCGTCACGCATAACGACGCGCCGCAGAACCCGGCCCATCAGCACCAGGATAACGCACGCGACGAATCCGTAAATGGCAAAAGACCCGAGGAAATCCAGTGCATGAACGCGCTCCACAGCGTGTGCGTCCTCTGGAAACGGGCGAATCAGTTCGGTAACGACTGCGACGAGCACGGCAATGTGCAGCGCAACGAGCGCGATACGTGCGCCTTTGCGCGTCACCCAAAACGGGGACTCGGATGCGCCTTTCTTGGGCGTGTGCGGAGCTGCCTTCATGTCAGTTCACGAATCCCTCAAGAAAACGCACGACAGGTTGGGCGACGAAGAACAGCAGCACGCTCATCAGCGCGGTGATACTGAGAGCGATCAATGAGCAGCGCGGACCTTCCGGGGCCTGAACGGCGCTCGTCGTGGCCGAGACGCCGGTCGGTATCGAATAGAATGCACGAATGGCCGGCGGCAGAAGGTAACCGGCGGCCAGCAGTGACCCGGCCAGCACGACGATCATCATCAGCGGTTCCCCGGCGCTCCACGCACCCTGCGCCAGGTACCACTTGCTCCAGAAACCGCCGGTCAGCGGCAGCCCGATGACGCATAGGCTCGAGACGATCCATGCCGTTACCGTGACCGGCATGTGTCGTCCGATGCCGCGGAGCTCGGATACCGTGGTCTTGTGCAGGGAGACGAGAATCATGCCCGCGCAGAAAAACAGGGTGATCTTCGCGAAAGCGTGTGCCGCGATGTGCAGGCCGCCTGCGATCAACGACAGCCGATTTGCCAGAGTCGCCGCGAGAACGATATACGCGAGTTGACTGACGGTCGAATATGCGAGGCGTCGCTTCAGGTTGTCTTCGCGCAGCGCGAGAATCGCTGCAACGAGTAAAGTCCCAGCGGCGACGTACTGCATCAACCATGTCGCATCGAAACTTGTCAGTGTGTCGATGCCGAAGATGTAGACCGTAACCTTGAGTACTGCGAAGGCGCCGAGCTTGACCACGGCGACTGCGTGCAATAGTGCGGAAACCGGCGTCGGCGCCACCATAGCCGCGGGTAACCAGCGGTGAAAAGGCATCAGCGCCGCCTTGCCCGTCCCGAACAGAAACAGGGCGAAGAGCAGAGCCAGCAATGCCGGCGTCAGGCCGGGAACGAGATCGTCGCCGATGCGGAACAGGCCGCCGTCGACGAAAGACAGCGAGCCGGTCAGGGTGTAAGTCCATGCCAGCGCCATCAGGAGAAAGATCAGCGACGTTCCGAGCAGGATCGACAGGTATGTACGGCCGCCGGCCCGATCCTTGTCCTTCCCTCCGTGGGTGACGAGAGGGTAGGTGGCGAGCGTCAGGGCTTCATAGAAAAGATATAGTGTCAGGAGGTTCGCCGCGAGGGCGCCACCGATTGTTGCGGCAATCGCAATCGCGAAAAAAGCGTAAAAGCGCGTCTGGTGCGCCTCGCCCTGCACGCGCATGTATCCGATGGAATACATGACGGTGACGAACCACAGAAACGAGACAACCAGTGCGAAACCGATGCCGAGAGGCTCGGCGTGAAATGCGAAGTCGATGCCTGGAAAGAATTCGAAGAGCCGCAGGATCGGCCGGTCACCTTTTATGACGGCTGGCAGTAACGACGCGATGCAGACGAACATGACGCCGGCAGCTACCAGCGACGCCGCCTCGCGCACATTGACGTTGCGCCGCAACACCAATACGCCGCACGCGCCGAGCAAGGGCGTCACGAGAATTGCCAGGATGAGCCACGACATGCTCATAAGGTTTGCTCCCGCGCGGTAAGAGCCGCGCCGGCGGAACCCCCGGATGTCATCGCGATTCGACTACCGGCCGAAGCCAGCCAAACGCGAAACGCGCCACAGGGCGCGCCGTGTCATGCCTGCCGTGAACAGCTAGCGGCGCCGACATCGACTCAGTCTTCACAGGGATAGTGGTGAACGAGGGCCTTTCGAACGGCTTCCGCGTTGGTCAGCTGCAGAGTCTCCAAGTGATCGCTGAGGTAGGTCACAATCGCCTCGACGATCTCGACGGCGGTGGTATCCTCGCTAATGCAGTAGTCTCGTCTGCCGGCTGCGCGGAGTTGCATCAGGCGCAGGGTCCCGAGGCGGGTGCGGGCGGCGCGTTCCGAGAATGACTCGCTGTCTCCCGTCGACGCGTGGGCGGACTTGTCGAAGGGGGACGCTACTGCCGTGTCCGAACCTGCCAGAAATCCTTGCATGTAGGCAAGGCAGAGCTTGCCGTCTGTCTCGCCGGTGTTCGACAGGAAGGCATCACAGGATTGCTCGAGTTCATTGACGCTGAGCCACTCCATCGAAGGCGTTGTCTCCGGGATCGCCAACGCAAAAAGTAGGACACCAGCTGCCGTTGCAGGCGGGTTCATACAGGTCTTCCCGATACGTCGCGGCCGGCTGCCGCCGACCAAGGATTACTCTTGACCCATATACGCTGTAGAATCGGGATTAATCCCCGATTCCGTCAATAACTGTCGCTGTTGGAGTCGAGAAACGCGGCGATGCGGGAAATTTCTTCGTCGCTAAGAGGTGCCGCGACGGCATATCGTGAGTGATCGTGTTGCCAGTACGCCATCGTTACGCCTTGCCGGTGCAGGATGTGGCGGGGTATCTCGGCGACATTCGGATCGTGCACCAGAAAATAGGAAACGGTTGTGCCGCTGGCGTCGCGATACGGCACATGAAGGATAACGCCTTCATCGCTGGGCACCAACTGCGCACCAATCGGCTCGAAGCCGAAGCGGCGGAGATCGGGCAACCGCTCCGTTTCGCCGATACGCGAGAACAGCTTCGAGATCCTTTTCTCTGAAATAGGCATGACCTCGCTCGGATCTTTCGATGTCAGCAGGTGAGCCTGGACGACCTCGTTCGCAAATGCAGGCCCCTGGACCAGAGGCACATAGACCATATGCCCCAGCCAGCCTGCCGCAAACAGCACCGTCATGACCATGGCGCGCCGCCAGCTGAACAGGTTCCCGGATCGGAGCCGCTTTGCGAGTTCGCGGCCCAGTTCGTAAATCGCAGGCGCATTGTCTGTCGAGGCTTCCTGTCTTGCGAAGCCCCTCAGCTCATCCTTCTGCCTTAGGTAATCGCGGACTTTCGCTGCGGCATCCGGATTCTTTTGCAGATAACTTTCAACTCGGAGCATTGCATCTTCATCGAGGTCGCCATCAACGTATGCATGCAGTTCGAATTCGAGGTCGAGATCTTCGTGCATCTTATCTCACCGCCTTGAGTATATTGAGGTTGTCAGCCGAAACCAATCGGCGGAGTTCCTCGCGGCCGCGCGCTAAGCGCGACATCAACGTCCCAATCGGTATATCCAGAGCTTCTGCGGCCTCCGCGTAGGATAGGCCTTCTACGGCGATCAGAACCAGCACCGATTGCTGGTCCGGTGTCAGTTGACTGAGCATGTTGAGTGTATTTTGCGCTTCGACATGCGTTTCCTGGGGTGGCGATGCGCCAGAGTCTCTGAGTGTTGCGTCCAGAAAGCGGGCCGCCCGCGCCCGCCTCGCATACTGTCGTCTCTCAGAAACAAAGGTATTGTGCAATATGCCGAATAACCACGCTCTCAGGTCCCTTCCCGCCCGATAGGTGTGGGCTGCTGCAATGGCTTTCAACAGCGATTCCTGCACCAGATCATCGGCGTCCGCATGGTTGCGGCACAGAACATAGGCATATCGTCGCAGGCTCGTGATATGAACATGGAGGTCGTCAATCATCGCTTCTCCGTGGTCTTATTCAATATACGCCAAACGGAGGTCCCTTAATCCACAAATCGGATGGAAAGCGCGATTCGCCGAATAGCCGACAGGCGCTCGCACTGGCCTTTGCGTCGCGCGTGAGGGGGACGAATTCCTATTCTTCGCATAAATGCCAGAGAATTCCAAGTCTTGTCAAATGCGGCGCTTTGGTTACGATGATTCAGTGATGCGCCATCTCGCCATACTTTTCATCCACCTTATCGTAACGATCGCCCGCTTGCTCGGACCGGGCGGTGCTCGGTCCGTCGTTGCCGAATCGCTGCTCGTAAAACATCAGCTTCTTATTATCAATCGCTCGCACGAGCGAGCACCGGTCCTCCTTCCGACTGACCGACTTATTGCTGGGCTGTGTGCGATTTTGATGCGCCCTACCCGCTTGTTTCGGTCAGCCATCGTTCTGAAGCCCGCCACGATTCTCAGCTTCCATCGAACGCTGGTGAAACGTAAGTACCGGCTGCTATTCACGCCGAAAAATTGTGGCAAGCCAGGTCCCATCGGGCCTTCTCCGGAACTCATTTCTGCGATCGTCGAAATGAAGCGCAGAAATCCCAGCTTCGGTTACCAGCGCATGGCCGACCAGATTTCGCTGGTCTTTGAAATTGAGCTTGATAAGGATGTGGTGCGGCGAGTTTTGGCAAAGCACTACCGCCCAGAGCCCGGATCTAACGGTCCGTCCTGGCTCACGTTCCTTGGCCACAGCAGAGACGGTTTATGGAGTGTCGATCTTTTTCGATGCGAATCGCTGATCCTCAAGTCCCACTGGGTGATGGTTGTCATGGATCAATTTAGCCGACGGATCGTTGGTTTCGCTGTCCATGCAGGCGTACTCCACGGGCCGACTGTCTGCCGCATGTTTAATAGCGTGACCGGTAGAAATAAGCGCCCACGTTATCTGAGCTCCGACAATGATCCGCTGTGCATATATCATCGATGGAAAGCCAACCTTCGAATTCTAGAGGTGACGGAGGTGAAGACTGTGCCATACGTCCCTTTGTCGCATCCTTTCGTTGAACGCCTGATTGGCACGATCCGGCGAGAGTATCTCGATCAGGTGCCGTTCTGGAGTGCTCTCGATCTAGCGCGGAAATTGCTTCTATGTAAAGAATATTACAACCGCGACCGTGTTCATCGCGGGCTCGATCGTGCTCCGCCCGATGAAAAAAGCGGTATCACGGACCGTAAGATCGCTCGCTTGGACGATTATCGTTGGAAAAAGCACTGCCGTGGTTTATATCAGTTGCCAATAGCGGCATGAATATTATTTCGCACCCGACACGCCTCCGGCATCGGCGCGGACGAACGAGCCGGTGTGGCCTGCAATGATTGCCATGCGGTCCACAGCGACAAGGACGATTCCTCGGCTGGCTTAACATCGGCCGGCTCCGAATGGATCGGAGCAAACTCAGAGGCGTGCATTGGGCGCCACGAGGAGGTGAATCGCCCCGGCTTTCCCGGAGACTTAGTAATTCAAGTCAGGCCGCCATGGCTGAGATTTCCTGTTGATAATAATACGCCACTTCCACCGCATGCTGATACCACAAAGGCCCGGGACGGACCTGTCGTCAAATACGAGCAGCCTTGGCCGGAATTACTTCTCCAGGGTCACTGGAGTGACAAACCCGGGCGGCTTGACGGTCAGCACAGAACACTCGATTTGGCTCAGGACGCTTTCGGCTGTATTGCCAATGATCAAGCCGGGGATGCCGATTCGCGCCACAGTCCCCATAACAATCAGGTCGATCTTCAGCTCGCGCGATAGTTTCGGAATAATATCTCCGGCCTTCCCCTTCGGCACATGCGTCTTTGGTTGAACGGCATCGTAGGTCTCAGGCCCGATCCACTTTCTCGCCTTGCGCAGTAGTCGGTCGAGCCAGTGGCGATGCTCAAGGCGGACCTCTTTGAGGTAAGCGTCTGCTTCTTCTACGCCGATCCCCGTACGAAGGCTTTTCATAAGGTCCTCAGCCATCGCGTTCCAGACATGCACAACGTGAAAGTCGCTACGCTCCAGAAACGCGAGCGATCCCGCCAACTCCAGAATCAACCGATTTAGGGCTTCGGTGGTCTCACTATCGATGGAATCAAGAACGTTGAAATCAACACAGGCCATCACACGCTGGATGGGAGCGGGCTCGGTTGGCTTGATGAGCCACACTGGACACGGGCATTTGCGAAGCAGATGCATGTCCGTGGACCCGAAAAGCCAATCCCTCGCGCCACCATCGCCACCGGCCAACTTGACGACCAAGTCCCGCCCATTGCGCAAGACCTCGCGAATGATCTCCAGAAAAGGCTTGCCTTCTATGATCTTGGTCTCAATTTCTACCCGCCCTGCAACGCATTGACACAATTTGTCCAGGGCCGCCTGTAGTTCCTTGATCCGGGCCTGCCGAAGCATGTGGGGTGTCAGCCGTGTCAAATAGGGCGGTATGGGTTCCATCACCAGGATCACCGCCAGCTGGGCATTGTTCCTTACTGCGAGATCAACGGCATAGTAGAATGCCCTCAGAACCGCCCCGGACTCGGCCACATAAAGAATATTCTTGAAGCGCTTCATTTACTTCTTCCCTACCTAACCCGCACCAGCTTCGACATACCGGTCATCACCGGAAATGCTGGTTGACTCCTTCCGGGCCTTCTTCACCAATCCTTTACGCCCAAGACATCGCAGGGCGGTTTGCTGAGCTGGTCTTCGGCGACGCTGCCAAGAAAGGCTTGGGCCACAGCGGTCCGGGCATGCGTTCCAATGACAATCAGGCCTGGCTTTAGCCGACTTACTTGTCGATGAATGACCTCCTGTACCATCCCGTCTTGCATGACGCGCTCCATCTTGCGTGTTTTACGCTCGAGGGTACAAAGGAACGTTGCAATCTCCACCGTCGATCATTTGCTGGAATTGCAGCTGACGTTGTTTTCTGACCTGCCTTCGCGTGTCCTGCCCATACAAGAATCCTTTGAACGACACGTCGTATGCATCAACGAGATGAACCTCGCCGCTCGGCGCGGATTTGACTGCAGACTCAACAGCAATACCGATGTAGTTTTTTGCCCCCTACACCAGTATTGCTGTTGAGTGTCTTGCTCATCCTTGTCACGCAGATCAGTCGGCGTGACGCCCTTCGTACCATTGAAAAGATTACCCACTACAGAGACCACCACACGGAAAAATCCCGTCGCTATCGTCCGGGACCGCGGTCGAGCCTGATGTGGCAGTCTGCACACAGGCCCAGTATTTCACCGTACATTTCGCTGCGCGCGTCGGGCGTCCTGGCATCGATACCGCGATCGCCAAGCGAATGAATACGGCGTGCATTCTTATCAAGCTGAGTTGCTTCCGCGTCGCTTGTCGCTCCGTACGTGAGGTCAATCGGGTCCAACGCTACATCGACGAGCATGTCCGCTCCTTGGTTCCATGCGACATCCGATGGGCCGATCAGGCCCTCCCATAAGCGGCCCACCGCCCATTGATGGCGCTGCATGTGCGTAATAATGTCCGCCCAATCTGCTGGCATCTGGTCGTAGCCAAACTCCAGATCAACGTGATTTACGAGGTGGCAGTTGCCGCAGGTCCGGGCCATGCTACTGACCGACTTCGCGGCGGTTTCCAGATCCGGCGCCTCGACGATCTCGCGGGCATAGCCGCGTATCAACTCGATGTAATGTTCAGAATTCGCGGGTAGTCCCGACACGACTTCATGGTCAACAAACCACGTCGCGCGTTCGCGCACGCTATCCAGATTGCCCATGATGATAAATGACTTGATCGTCGTAATTCGGTTGAGATACTCGTGCATGTGCTTCGCGATTTCAGATTCATCTTCGGCGCTCAATTCCTGAGGCCTTAGCGGCTCGGGCACGATCGTAAATAATGCGAAAAGCAGAATCGAAGTCAGCAATGATGATGTCGTCATCTTCTTGTCGCTCCCTTGTAGGGTCCCTTGTTCAGTCAGCCGCCGCATGGTCAAGACTCGTCCTCCCAGGTCTCGCCGAGTGTGGTTGGGAATTCGCGGATGCTAAGCCGAGGCACGGTGTACTCGGCTTTTCCCAAGCAGCATCGTCAATAGCGACCCCACGGTGCTATGCGACTCGAGAGGATGGCGCAGCGACTTGTCCATGTTGATTCGATAGCGGTTCCGCCGGCCCTCGCGTTGCTTGCTCAGTACGTCGGCTTCATCCAGGTGTTTGAGAATGCGCGTTGCCGCGCGCTCCGTGATCCCGACCCTCTCAGCCACGTCTCTCATCCGAGCTGTCGGGTCCTCGGCGAGACACACCAGAACATGCGCGTAGTTACTGAGGAATGTCCATGGTCGGCGGAAGTCATGGGTCTCAGACATTGGTCGAAAACTCCTCTAACAGGCGAATCATCTCTACGGTTTGATCGCTCATTATTTCTGATAATTAATATAGGACTAATCTTACATGTATTGTATCTCATGAATATGATATCATCTGAAACAGATAGCTACAACAAGTTTGCCTTGTCCGAAGGAGATCCTAATGCAACGTGCGCATGGCGAAATAGGATTCAAATCGAAAAATCCTGCCTGGTGTCAATTCTTGCATTTGCCGACACCTAATTTGCCATATTGGTGGCATGCCGGATCTGTTTCGGGAAGGCCAGGGTGTCATCGCGCATGGACGACTGGGCGATGACGGCAGGTTTGTCGCCGACACCGTGCTCGCCAAACATGACGAGAACTACATGCCGCCCGAGGTGGCAGATTCGCTTGCGAAACATGCGGCCGACCAGGCCGCAAACCAGGCGGCTGCCGCAGAGGCAACCGGCACCGCAGAATAATCCCGGAGATCGGTCATGACCAAATATCTACCAAATGGACTTTTAGTGTGTTGCATCTCTTTGGTTCGCGCCCTCGACTGGCAGGCATCGTTCTTTTTCGGCAAAGGGCTATTCTCGCAGACATTGCCTTCTAGCCCTGCTGTTGCCAATCGGGAGGCAAGCATGGCTGTGCGGGATTGGAAGGGTTGCAAAATAACTGCTTGCAATAAGCTGTGGTGGACGAACACGAAGGTACTTGCAGGGGTGGGTCTGGTGGCACTGCTCTGGGCGCCTTCTCCTGCTGCGTCTGCTCAGCAGGAGGACGTGATCGAGAGCGGACAGCAACAATTCAATCAAAAGTGCGCGGTCTGCCATGGTCTGGAAGGAAAGGGTGACGGTGAGTTAGGACCGCATCTAAAGGAGCAGCCCGCAGACCTTTCCCGATTGAGCAAGAGAAATGGAGGGACTTTTCCTTTTTGGGAGATCTACGGAAAAATCGACGGCCGCGACAATGTCGCGGCGCCCACGAACCCGGCGATATGCCCGACGTGGGGAACTGATGAGCGATACGAAGAGACCAGCGGACGGCTGGCCATGGGGCACATTTTGGAGATTGTCTTCTTCCTACAGGCCATTCAGGAAGAATAACGTATTTGTGGCGAATTACCTTTCAAGCAGCGATGGCCGAACAACCAGAATTGCCGGTATCAATCTCGAATTCGTTGGCCTGGCAGTTGTTATTCTGGGGGTCGGCTAGTTTATATGGCACACAACATTTTCGAATCAAGAAACGACTGTATCGGACAATCAGAATGTCGTGATCCTGATGGATACGGCAGGTCCTGACGGTGTTTACGATCTTGTAACGCGCTCGACCAGCGGCTGTGCCTCCTGAAAAAACATCCAAGATCCTTCAGGCAGCCATTCGCACATACTGATGATGGAGGCCACCGATGCGCTTGGGCTCGATGACCCTCCCCTGCTCCAGCGGCTGGGTTGGCCTAAGGCAATAGAATCAACTTGGACGAATTTTCAGGACGGACAACGCTAGTATGAGTAACAACTGTTTCGACCTCCATACACAACGCGGCCCCACTTGCATCAAAGTCAGCACCGGCAATTGGGCCCATACTTCAAAGGAGAAAAATGCGCGGCAATCAAGCAGCTATCCCGACCGCATATATCGTCGATGATGACCCAGCAATTCGACGGGCAATGGGCTACCTGATGGCATCGGCCGGGATTCAATATCAGATATTCGATTCAGCGACTGAGTTCCTAACTCACTACTCACCAGACATGCTGGGATGCCTGGTGCTGGATATCCGTATGCCCGGCCTTAGTGGACTGGAATTGCAGGATGAACTGGCTGCAAGGGACGCGACTCTGCCAATCATCTTTATCACCGGGCATGGTGATGTTCCGATGGCCGTCAAAGCCATGCAAAAGGGTGCATTTGATTTCATTCAAAAGCCATTTCGCGATCAGCAGCTGCTCGAGCGAATCAGCGAAGCGATAAAGGCAAGCCAGCAGACACATACCGAGACTATTGAGCGCTCAACGGTTCTTAGTCAGTGGGAAACGCTGACAAGTCGTGAGAAGGAAGTCCTCGATCTTATTGTTACCGGTAAACCGAACAAAATCATTGCCTGGGAGTTGGGCATTAGTCGACGGACCGTGGAACTTCATTGGGCGCGTGTGATGGAGAAAATGTACGCCGCTTCTCTTGCGCATTTGGTTCGTTCGCACATGGAGCTATGAAGTCGATCGCGGCTAGCGGATCTGTAACTTCGTGCTGACAACGGGCATTACTAGACTCAAATTGGGCTGACTACCAGGGAGCAGGTCAGTGCAAAACCCGACAAAGCAAAACAATATGACTCCTTTCCAAAGGACGCCAAACAGTGCAGAGTTAATGACATTCGGATGAGCTGGCATGAAACGATATAAGCACTTAGCCCTCGCACCAGGTAGTAGTTTTGCCCCGTTCTATGAGCAGGCGGTTATTGCTGCGAAGAATGTGCTGGCAGACGGCTGGTCACTCGGGGCCGCCCTGTTCCGGGCGCCGCGGCGTGTCGGTGCCATCGCGCCGAGCGGGAAGGTACTCGCTGATGCCATGGCCAGGGAAATTCCTAGCGGTGATGGCATTGTCATTGAGCTCGGCGGCGGCACCGGTAGTGTCACTGCTGGATTACTGCGTGCCAGGATTGCTGCAAAACGGTTGGTGGTGGTCGAGCAGGACCCTCAGCTCTGTAACGTACTGCAGCGGCGGTTTCCGCAATGCACGGTGGTGTGCGGCGACGCCTATAACCTGCCGGCGTTATTAATCGCAATTGGCGCCGACGACCCAATAAAGGCGGTGGTGTCATGCCTGCCGATGCTTGCTATGAGCCTGACCGACCAGGACAACCTGCTCACGGTCGCTTGGTGTGTAACCGGGGGCCGCGGACCGGTGATCCAATTCACTTACGGCCTTCGCTGCCCGGTGCCGACTGCGCTGCTCGCAAAATTTGGCGCAAGAGCGCAACGCAGAGCCTGGATATGGCAGAACGTGCCACCAGCATCCGTGTGGCGCCTGGAGACTCACCCATCGGCCGCGGTCACTCGGGATTGCGATGTACCGAGCCAACCGCTGCCACGATTACAGCACGCTCATCGATGCGCCTCAAGGATTATGCATAAGCCAGCGGAATCTCGCGAGAGTAATTCCGCTACCTGATTCACGACTGTGACGGCTGCTTCGGTGCTTCGTTCAATCGAAGAGTCGGATCGCTTTGTATCAGGCAAATCCGTACTCCGGTGAAAGTTCCCAAGGCTAACGCAATTGCAGAATGCTGGGTACGCACCATCCGTACCGAGTGTCTGGATCATATGCCCATATTGAGCCGCCAGCCTCTGCAGCGATCAGTCAACGAATACACCGCCTATCACGATCGATGGCGACCACACAGAAGCCTTGGCCAAACTCCACCCTCCCCGCAAGTAAAAAAGTCAGCCAGAAGATCCTTTAGATGCATCTCCGCTGAGCCTGTCCTGGACAGCTTGCATCATGTATAGAATTGGGCTGCCTTAGCAACACCGATGGAGTTTTTGTGCCCTACAGGTGGACCGCCTCTTCCAGCTCACCGCCGAGCGAGAAGATCTCATTGGCAAAACTCAATACCAGCCGCCCGATCTCAGTGAGTTCCAGGTTTCGTGCGACCCGCGTGAACAGCTCCGCGCCAAGATAATCTTCCAGCAGGGCGAGCTGACCACTGATCGTCTGCGGCGTCAGGTGCAGCCGTTCGCTGGCACGCGCAACGCCACCTTCCCGGACCACCGCGCAAAAGTAGTGCAAATTTTTGTAGTCAATCATTAGCTTACCATTACTTCGTAATTTTCGACTAATATGCTCACTATAATCGACTTTTCTTGTCAATCGAACCTGCCTAGCATACCGATTCAAGAACCCAAAACAGATGGCAGCGGAGCACCCCATGCAGATCGTCATCCACGCACTCGACTTTTCGTTGACCGGTGCTTTACGCCTCCACGCCGAACAGCGCCTGCGTACTGTGCTGACCTGTCATGACGAATACATCCAGCAAGTGGTTATGCGACTGTCCGGCAACAGCGGTGCGCGCAGTGGAGTCGACAAGTGCTGCCACCTGCAGGTGCTGTTGGCCGGTCTGCCCGATGTGGTGGTTGAAGATGTCGACACCGATCTGTATGTCGCGATAGGCCGCACGGTGCATCGCGCCGGACGTACCATCAAGCGCCGGCTGGCGCGACGTCGCGACAAAGCTCGCACCGTTGTCTACCCGATACGGTATCAATTGCCGACCGATCCACAACTACTTGAACGAACGGACCGGAGCGTATTGATAAGTTAACTACTCCGCCTAGGCAAATTTGAGCAGACGTCGCCTATCACGCTGCAGCGTGATTCCAAGACGCAAAAGC
>Ga0255053_10000320_pt1 | contig 26526 bp, 23 predicted proteins | sample JV7_2_22_MG_FD_188635 | JGI IMG/M metagenome (GOLD analysis project Ga0255053, IMG submission 188635) | Seawater microbial communities from Jervis Inlet, British Columbia, Canada - JV7_2_22 | ecosystem: Environmental > Aquatic > Marine > Inlet | place: Canada: British Columbia | collected... | reverse complement strand
TGTAGAGACCTTCGACGGCCTCGCCCTCCGCGTTGCGCAGGGGTTTCTTCTCGTACACCGTGCACGGCGGGTCGTCGTGGGTTCCCCAGTACTGCTCGCCTCCGACACCGTGGTCCTTCAGCTCGTTATCCCTCGGCATCCACTCAAGACCCATGATCGTCCTCCTGTTCCGGCTTTGCCGGAAGCTATTAGCTGTTAGCAATTAGGTATTAGCTCATCACGCCCAACTCTCAACTGAGCCTCCTGCAAAACCCTGCGGTTGACCTTTGATCTCATCGAAACGCCGAAGACACGAGAACGGCTCTGAAGGTGGGCTGAAGCCCACCCTACAAGCCTGCGCGAATTGTGGGTCCGAAGTAGGGTGGGCCTTGGCCCACCTTCAGTTTCGCCGCTGGTGAGGCAGCCCGCAAAGGCATTGGCAAGCTCAGGATGGCAGCCATGGGGGTATTGCAATAGGCTCAACTCTTAACTCCTCATACCAACACCGTCTTTTGCCAGGCGGTACCGATGACACCCTGCCGGCAGGCGTCACTGATCATGAAACCACCCGAATGTCTGGCCTGGATGTCGAGCGCCTCCCCCAGGGTGGCGGAGGTGGCGGCACGGACGGTATCCAGGATTGCCTTGCGGCCCGCCTCCATGCCGGGGTCGGAGACCGCGGCCAGATCCGGAAGCGCTTCGGCCACACCGTCGAGCGAACCCTCTTCGAGGCCGCGCATCGCGAGGCTGTGATCACCGCCGGAGGCGATCGTGTACGCGATCTGCAGGGCGTCGTCGAGCCCGCCCACGAAGTCCGCGAGCCAGCCGACGGTTTCGCTCGCCTGAACCGAGCGTCCACCAAGCAGCAGTTCCAGGAGTCGCGGCCAGTCCTCGGGCGCCACCCGCCGGAAGGGCCAGTGGCATCCCTCCATCCCCGGCAACACCGGCAGCGTCACCTCGGGCATGCCGAGCTCGGCGCCGTCGACCGCGACAAGGTAGTGGCAGTGCATCAGCAACTCGAGCATGCCGCCGAGGCACCGCTTGCCGTTGACCAGACCGACCGACACCGCGAAGTCTTCGTTGAGCCGGCGCGCGGTGCGCGACCAGTCGGCCGCGATCGCCACGCCGGCCGTCTCGTCGGTCATCGCCGGGTAGAAGTCGGCGGTGTCGGCGCCCACCATCTGGGTGGCGAGGTGGAAATCACCGGTCAGAATCACCCGTTCGATCTTCTCTTTCCGCAGCCAGTCGATGGCTCGGTTGAGCTCGGTGTCGACGTCCGAGCTGTAGCTCTCGCGCGACAGGCTGACGACGCCGACCGTGCCGTCGTGCTCGGCGTTGACATAGAGCTGCTGCCACTCGGACGTGGAGATGCGGGCGAAGGCCTCCGGGTGCCACGCCTGCGCGGCGGCCTCCGGGTGCAGCCGGTGGTAGGCCTCGACCGTCGCGATGGCCGCGTCGGCACCACGGGCGCGGATCACCGCCAGCACGCCGGGAGAAAACTGCGCGCACAGCTCGCCGATGGCGTTGATCTGCGCCAGGTGCGAGCGCTCCTCCGAGACCATCAGGCTCGTCATCTGGAAGAGAGGACCGAGCACCCAGGTCTCGAGCTCGGTCTCGTCGTCCAGCTTCCAGTTCACCAGGGGTCGGAAGTGGTTTGGGGGGTACCAGTTGGCGCCGCTGTCCTTGCGCTCCTCGAGGACCGCCGAGGGCTCGAAGAGGGGGCCGTAGTGCAGCGCCAAATGGTGTAGACACGACCAGGTCAGGAAGTTCGCGCCGCGGGCGCCGATGGCGTCGTGGGCCCGGAACGGGTTCGGTCCGAGCGACCGGCGGACGAACTTGTCCACCTTCCAAAACGGCATGTTGGTGACCTCGTGGAAGCGAGTCGCGGCGAGGGTGAGACCGCAGAACAGGACGTCGAGCACGAACGACCAGTGGTCGCTGACCGTGATCGGGATCAAACCGAGCGCCCATAACAACTGCGTTATCTCGGACGGCTCCGGCTCGACGATCTCGAAGACCTTGTTGATCTCGTGCGGGAAGGCCGGGTGGGCGACACCAACGCCGAGCTCGGACTGCGGGAAGCCTGAGGTCACCGACCGGATTTCGATCTCGGGAAATGCCGCTCGGAATACCTCGTAGTGGGCCCTCTTGATCTCGAGGTCTTCGGGCACCGCCTCGAGCAGGAACCGTGGCGAGAGCGCGTCGAGCTGTGACGGCAGGTGGCTGCCGTCGTAGGCGAGGCGCACTACGTTGCCCATGATCGCGGCGGCGCGGTCGGCGCCGAAGGCGCGAACCAGGCCTGGGTACTGGGCGCCGATGCCGTCCGGCACCCCGGGAAAGTCGAGCGCCACGATGGGTACGCCGAAGGGCTCGAGCCGCGAGCCGAGCTGCATGGTCTTGCCCGCACCGACGATGCCGTTGGCGCCGGAGACGACGAAGGCGCCACGATCAGGCGCCGCGCCAAAGACGCGGTCGACGAGCTCGCCGGCCGAAACCGGCAATCTGCCCTTGCGGATCAGGTCGAGGACCGAGCCGAGCCCCAGAGTCTCGAGGGTGGATCTTCGCATCGCGGTAGTCATGACGCCCGACCCCCTTTATCCGAGACCTCGAAGACCGCGGCGATGCCGACGTCGCCGGCGGCGCAGCCGAAGAGCAGGACGTAGCCGCCGCCCAGGGAGACGGCTTCCTCCAGCCCTTCGATGAGGGACCTGGTCAAGGTCGGACCCTGCGGGTGCCCCCACACCAGCGAGCAGCCGGTGGTGTTCATCTTCCGCCAGTCATGGCCGACCACCTTACTGAAGATGGCGTCGTTCACAGCAAACGGATTGTGGTTCTTGACGACCGCCATGTCGTCCATCCCGAGGCCGGTTTTCTCGAGGAGCTTGGCGACGGCGAGGGCGGGCGCCTCCGGCATCAGGCTGGGGGACGTCCGCACCTCGGCCTTGGCGACCAGCGCGATCTCGATCTCGGGCCGCGGGCTGAGCTCGCGGGCCTTCTCTTGCGATGTCACGAGCAGACAGGCCATGCCGTCCGACGCATGGGTCTGGCTGCCCGCCGTGATGCAGGTGTCGAGCTCGCGCATGGAGCGCAGGCCACCCGCAGAGACACGGCGCACACCGAGGTCGTCATCGACGGTGCCCATCGACCGCCCCTGCAGGTTGAGCACCTCGAGCGGCACAAGCACGCGGTCGAGGAAACCGGACTCCTTGGCTTCGAAGTACTGCTCGTACCGGCACAGGGTGATCTCGTCGACCTCGCGACGGTCGATGCGGTACTTGCGGGCGGCATGGCCGGCGGTGGCGATCATGGCGTTGCCGGTTGCGGGGTCGAAGCCGAAGTTGTCCCACACGTCGCCGAGGGCCTGGGTCCGCTCGTACGACCTGCGCTCGGGGAACACCCCTACCGGCGAGTCACTGGTGCGATCGAAGGTCAGAACCCCGACCACGTCGTTGGCGCCGCCCTCGATCTCCGCCGCCGCGACCACCACCGCCTGCAGCCCGGTGGCACAGGCCTGCTCGACGTGGAAGCCGGGGATCCTCACCCCCATGCAGCTCGCCACCAGCGGGGCGGTCCAGAACTTCCAGTGCCAGGGGATTGTCGAGCCAATCACCAGGTACTCCAGGCTGCGCTGGGGCACCCCGCGCAGACCGAGGATATGACTCATGGCCTCGCCCGAGAACTGGCCGATGTTGACCTCGGCCAGGGGCGAGGTCTGCCACGCCGGGAAATAGCTGCTCCCCCAGGTGCCGTATGGAATCCTCGCCCGGGGAAACTTGGAGATGTCCGCGGTCATCGGCAGCCCCCTTTTCGTCAGTTTAGAGTTGAGAGTTCAGAGTTTAGAGTTCCCAGCTCAACACTCCCAACTATCAACTCTTAACTCATAACTCTTAACTCTTAACTCCATCGTCACACCTCGAGCAAGAAATCCGACGAAGTGATTGCGTGCTCCGAAAAATCGCGGCCCCTGACCGCCTTGAAGCCATCCCACTCATAAAAACCCTTGCCGGTCTTGACGCCGTGCTCGCCATTCTTGAACATCCGGGCCAGGATTGCGGGTGGATAGAGCCGCGGGTCCTGGGTCTGAAGGTACATCGCCATCGACACCCGGTACATGGTGTCCGCACCGATGAAGTCGGAGAGCTTGAACACCCCCTGCGGGTGGCCGAGGCTGCCCTTGAGACCGACGTCTCCATCCTCGACCGTGATCTCGCCCCGCTCGAGGGCGCGCATCGCCTCGAGCATGAACGGCACCAGGTGCTTGTTGACCCAGAAGCCGGAGACGTCTGTGGCCACGAAGGGGCTCTTGCCCATCCCTTCGAGGATCTCGAGGGTCAGGGCGAGGGATTCGTCGGCGAGATCCCGGTGGCGCACGACCTCGACCGCCGGCATCTGGTAGACCGGGTTCATGCCGTGGGTGCCCACGAAGCGGTCGGCACGACCCGACGCCACCCCCATCGTGTGGACGCTCAGCGACGAGGTGTTGGTCCACACCAGACCGTCGTCCGGGAGCCGTGGCGCGACCCCAGCCAGGACCTCGCACTTGAGGTCGAGGTCCTCGAGGATGACCTCGAGCAGGACCTGGCAGGATCCGAGCTCGGCCGAGAAAGCGTCTTCCGAGTCGACGATGCGAAACCGCGCCGTCGCCCCGTCGACAAATTCCGGCTCCTCGGGATGGCGCTTCTTGCCGATCCAGCCAAGACCCTTGGCCAGGGCGTCGGGCGCTCGCTCGCGCGCCGCGGCGACGGTGTCAAAGCCGACCACTTCGTAGCCGCCCTCGAGCAGATTCGCGACCCAGTCCACACCCATCTTGCCGAGACCCATCACCGCGAAGCACTTCACATCGGAGAGTTTCATCCATCCTCCCTTCTTCAGTCCCCGTGGCAGACTACCCACGAATGAGGAGTCTGAACCCACGAACTTGAGATTCGGTATGGCTCGCAGCAGACTTCGCTCATTCCGGGTAAGAAGTTGACGGGCACGAAGCAGATTACAACGAACCTCGCGACGCCCGCAAGCACAGAATCTCTGCCCGGAGAAGACACCTCGGGACGAGTGTGGGTTAGACTCGACGCTGTTCAATCAACGCCGGCCTGTGCAGGCGGGACAAAGCACCACAAGCTTCGAGGTCGGTTTTGTGGTGCAGCCGTCTCGGCTGCACGATGAAATGATCAGCATTAGGGTTCGACTGCTTGTGAAGAGGAGATCATGAATACGGAATACGACGCGATCGCCGACGTGCTGAGGAAGGCTTTTCAGGTCGAGGTGGACGGTTTCACCTTCTACTCGATGGCCGCGGAGCGCACGACCAAGCCGGCGGTGCGTCAGCTCTTCGAAAGGCTCGCCCGGGATGAGACCGAGCACCAGGCGTATATCAAGGCCGTCATGAGGCGGTACGAGGAACACGGCGTGAGTAGCTTCCACTTCGATCCCCGTGACCCCGATCTGGCCGAGTTCTCCTCCGAGATCTTCACCGAAAGCTTCAAGGAGCAGGCACAAGGTGAGATCTCCGAGCTCGGGGCTCTGTCGATCGGTGTGCAACTCGAGTCGAACGCCGTCGCGTTCTTCGACACCGCGGCACGAGACGCCACAGAACCTCAGATCACCGGTTTCTATCAATTCCTCGCCGATTGGGAGGGGATGCATCTCCGCGCCCTGAAGCAGCTCTTCGACAGCGTCCGCGTGGACTTCTGGCCCGAAGAAGGATGAGCGCTCGCAGCGACGTCGTCGACTGGGCGCTCGGGTGCTACCACGATCTCGATTTCGGGATCGCACGGGAATGGCTCGAGGAGGAGAGCGGGCGTACGGCCGCGGGCTATCTGCCGGTGTACGCGCCGCGCGAGATCATCCACGCCTGCGGAATGCTCCCGGTCGGGATCTACGGCGGCGGCGACCAGATCGAAATCATCCGCGGTGACGCCTTCTACCAGAGCTATATCTGCCATCTGCCACGATCGGTGGTGGAGCTCGCCCAGTCGGGACGCCTGGACTTCCTGTCGGCGGCCCTCTTCCCCTCGACCTGTGACGTGATCCGCAACCTCTCCGGGATGTGGCAGCTCCTGTATCCAGAGATGTACGTGCGCTACCTCGACCTCCCCCATCAACGCAACACCGAGCTCGGCGGCGCCTTCTGGGAGCGCGAGCTGCGCACCCTGCTCGACGATCTCGGCGAGGTTTCCGGCCGCCCCGCGACCGACGACGACCTGCACCGATCGATCGAGACGTATCGCGAGGTGCGGCACCTGATCCTCGATTTGTACAGGGTGAGAAGGGACGAGCCGTGGCTCATCCCCACCGAGGAGCTCTACCTGTTGATGCGCGCGGCCGAGGTGGTGCCGCCGGAGGTCTTTCTCGGGCAGGGCCGGGCCTACCTCGAGGCGGCGCACGCCGAGCCCGGCCGACGGCGGGACAACAGCCGGGTGGTGGTCGTTGGCGCCTTCTGCGAGCAGCCGCCGCTGGGGCTGATCAAGACCATCGAGCGAGCCGGCTGCTACATCGTCGATGACGACTTTCTCGTCGGCAACCGGCTTCTCGAGCAGGACGTACCGACGGACGGCGACCCGGTGCGCGCCCTTGCCGAGACCTTCATCGGCCACGCGTGCAAGACCTCGGTCCTGTACGAGCCGGACCCCGAGGGCAAGGGACGACTGATGGCCGAGCGTGTGGCCGCGGCGAAGGCCGACGGCGTGATCTTCGCCGCCCCGAGTTTCTGCGATCCCGCCCTCCTCGACCGGCCGATGCTGCGCGCCGGCGCCGAGGCCGAGGGCATCCCGTGCATCGCCTTCAAGTACGCCGAGAACAGCGGCCAGTTCCAGCAGTTCCGCGAGCAGGCCGGCACCTTCTCGGACGCGATCAAGCTGTGGGGAGGCGTCTGATGGCGTCCGAACAAGAGGACCGCGTTCAGAAGGACCGGTCGATGGAGCTGCAGAAGGAGATGATCGCCAATCACTTCGAGCGTCTGGAGCGGGCGCCGAAGAGCGGCGAGCCGGTGATCTACACCTTCGTTCCCGGCAACCTCACCGAGCTCATCAGGTCCTTCGACGCGTTGCCCGTGCTGCCCGAAATCAACGCGCTGCAGTCGGGCATGCGCGGCAAGAGCAAGGACTACATCGCCGCCGCCGAGCGCGCCGGCCACTCCGAGGATGTCTGCACCTACGTCAAGTGCGACATCGGCATGCTCAAATCGGGCAACATCGGCCCCACCGGCACGAAGCTGCCCGACCCCGACCTGCTGCTGCTCTCCTACACCGGCTGCTACACCTTCATGAAGTGGTTCGAGCTGCTGCGCGAAGAGTACGACTGTCCGACAGTCTTCCTGCAGATCCCCTACCAGGGGGATGGACGGCTGGCGCCGGAGCACCGTCAGTACATCACGGAGCAGATCAAGAGCGACCTGATCCCGGCGCTCGAGAAGGTGACCGGTCGATCGTACGACGAGGAGCGGCTGCGCCACCACCTCGGGCTCGCCGCCGAGACCGAGGACCACCTGGTGGCGGTGCTCGAGTCGGCAAAGAACCGACCGAGCCCGATCGACGCCTACTTCGGCGGCGTCTACTACGTCGGTCCGATCTTCTCGGCTTTTCGGGGCACCGAGGAGGGCGTCGAGTACTACAAGGAGCTGCTCTCGGAGGTCGAGGCACGGGTCGCAGCCGGGCTGGGGCCGATCACCCCGGACGGTCCCCTCAACGATCAGAAATTCCGGCTGGTGGTGGAGGGCCCGCCCAACTGGACGAGCTTCCGCGAGTTCTGGCGGATGTTCGCCGAGGAGCACGCGGTGGTGGTCGCCTCCACCTACACCAAGGTGGGCGGGACCTACGACTTCGGCTTCCGCCACGACCCGGGAGACCCTCTCGGCACGATGGCGGACTACTGCGGCGGCTGCTACACCAACCTCAACCTGCCGAGCCGCATCGACATGCTGGTGACCTACATCCGCGAGTATGAAGCGGACGGCTTCCTCATCAACTCGGTCAAGTCCTGTAACTCCTTCTCGGCCGGCCAGCTGATGATGCTGCGCGAGGTCGAGAAGCGGACCGGGATCCCCGGCGCATTCATCGAGTCCGATCTCGTCGACCCGCGGTACTTCTCGGCCGCCAACATCAAGAACCGAATCGAGAGCTACCTGCAGATGCTCTCTGCAAGGGCGGGAGCGGCGTGAGATGAAGTGCGTCGTCGGCATCGACCTCGGGTCCACCACCACCAAGGCGGTGGTCCTGGATGAGGGCGGCGCCATCCTCGGTCGCGGCATCACCAACTCGCGCTCCAACTACGATCTGGCGGCCAAGGTGGCGCGCGAGGAGGCGTTCATCACCGCCCGTTTCGGGCTGCTCCGCCAAAAGGTCGAGGAGGCGGCCGGGCCGCAGCTCCTCGACCGCCTGCTCAAGGCGTTCCGCCTCAGCCAGATCCTCGCCCAGCTCGATCGCCTTCGGGCAGAGGTCGCTGATGAGATCGATCGTACGGTCGCCGATCATCTCGCTGAAAGGGCGCATGAGGCCGTCTCCGGGATCTTCGACGCCACCGAGGCCGAGGAGGAGGCGTGGTTCACCGACGACAATCCGGCGCCGCGGTCCGACTTCTTCCGCGACGCCGCCGGCTCGGCCTACATGCGGTACGCGGAGGAGATCGCCGATCCCGACGGCGTCAGCTTCGACCTCCTCGTTGGCCTCTATGACAAGTGCATCATCCGGGTCGAGAACGAGCCCCTCGAGCTCGGTTTCCGTCATCACATTGCCGGCGCGCTCGAACGCATCGGCGACCCTGCGGAGGTCCACGCGGGGGTAGCGGCGGCGCGCGACGCCGAGCTCGAAGAGGTGGCGACCGTCGGCACCGGATACGGCCGCGCGCGGTTGCCGTTTCCCAAGGAGCAGATCCGTTCCGAGATCCTCTGCCACGGGCTCGGCGCCCACATCCTCTTCCCGGGCACGCGGACGGTCCTCGACATCGGCGGCCAGGACACGAAGGCGATCCAGGTGGACGGCGACGGCATCGTCACCAGCTTCCAGATGAACGACCGCTGCGCCGCCGGCTGCGGGCGTTACCTCGGCTACATCGCCGACGAGATGAACATCGGGCTGCACGAGCTCGGCCCCCTGGCCGAGACGAGCACCCGCCACGTCAAGATCAACTCGACCTGCACGGTCTTCGCCGGCGCCGAGCTGCGCGAGCGTCTGTCGCTGGGCGAGAACCGCGAGGACATCCTCGCCGGCCTCCACCGTGCGATCATCCTGCGCGCGATGTCGCTGCTCGCTCGCTCGGGCGGGATCGACGAGGAGTTCACCTTCACCGGCGGCGTCGCGCGCAATCCTGCAGCCGTCAAGGCGCTGCGCCTGCTGTGCGAGGAGACCTACGGAGAACGCACGCTCAACATCTCGCCCGACAGCATCTTTACCGGCGCGCTCGGGGCCGCGCTCTACGCCCACCGGGAGGTGCGGGCATGACGATTACGGCCGGCATCGATGTCGGGTCGGGGGCGGTCAAGGCCGTGGTCATGGAGTGCAACGGCGAGGACCAGCGGATCCTGTCGCAGGCGGTCAGCAGGATCCGGCGCCGCGAAGTCCGCGCGGTGGTGGACGAGGTCTTCTCCTCGGCCGCGCGGGGCGCCAAGGTCGAGACGATCGACTACGTGGCGACCACCGGCGAGGGCGAGGACTTCCCGTTCGCCACCGGTCACTTCTACGGGATGACCACCCACGCCCGCGGCGGGCTCTTTCTCGTGCCCGAAGCACGGGCGGTTCTCGACGTCGGCGCCCTCCACAGCCGGGCGGTCCTGATGAACGGCCAGGGAAAGGTCCTCTCGTACAAGATGACCAGCCAGTGCGCGTCGGGCTCGGGCCAGTTCCTCGAGAACATCGCCCGCTACCTGGGGGTCTCACAGGCCGAGATCGGCGAGCTGTCGCTGGCCGCCGACGATCCCGAGAAGGTCTCGTCGATCTGCGCGGTGCTGGCCGAAACCGATGTCATCAACATGGTCTCGCGTGGGATCTCCACCCCGAACATCCTGCGCGGCATCCACGAGAGCATGGCGCTTCGCTTCGCGCGCCTCCTGCGCTCGATAGGCGCCTCCGGCGTGGCCCTGGTCACCGGCGGGCTGGCGAGCGACGCCGGTCTGCTCGCCGCCATCCAGGACGGGCTCGACGAGGACAATAGATTCGCCGGAACCCTGCGGGTGGCGGGCCACCCGCTCAGTATCTTCGCCGGGGCGATCGGCGCCGCCATCTGGGGCGCCTTCCGCCACGGTAAGCTCGACCTAGGAGGAGCAGCATGGAAGGCGACTACACCGACGACCCAGGCGTCGTCATCCGCAACCTGAGGCCCGAGGACTGCTCGCGGCTGGTGGCGATCGACGAACAGATCACCGGCCGCAGCCGGCACCTCTGGTACGAGGGCAAGCTCAAGCGGGCGCTCGAGGAATCAGACCTCCAGGTCTCGCTGGGGGCGGAAAGCGACGGGATGCTGGTCGGCGCCATGTTCGCCGCGGTCCAGTACGGCGAGTTCGGTCTGCCCGAGCCGCTGGCGGTTCTCGACACGGTGCTGGTCGACCCGGCCTTCGGCCGTCGCGGCGTCGCGCGCGCAATCTTCGAGCAGCTCCTGCTCAACCTCAGGGCGCTGCGCATCGAGCGGGTGCGCACCGAGGTGGCGTGGGACGACCACGAGCTCGTGGCCTTCTTCGGCAGCATGGGCTTTGAGCCCGCGGCCCGCCTGGTCCTGGAGACCGAGATCTCGCCGGAGTGAACCGACGGGCGAGAGAGACGGTGTAGAGGTCCCGAATTTTCTGCCGTTCCTGTAAATGTGGCCACAGCGTCCCGGGTCGCGCTACTCTGGTGCCGTGGACCGTGACGAAATTCTCCATGTGCTTCGGGCGTTTGAGGAGCAATTCGATCTGGAGGAGGAGTAGCTTGGCGGTTGAAAAGTACCATTCTGGGGAGGAGATGAACGCCGCGCCAGTCACGGCTTCACGTGGAAATGGATTCGACCGATTCCTTCGGCACTGTGCCCGATATTGGAAGCTCGCTCCTCGGGTTTATCCGCGTGGCGTTGTGAAATTCAGGTCCGTGGGCGAGGCCCAGGAAGCGCGGGCCGAGGTCGCCAAGGAGAACGTTCGCAGGATGCGAGGGCGCGCGAATCGGAGCTAGGACCGTGCCTGTCGAAGTCTCCTCCGAAACCAGATCGACCAGTCAAAGAATCGGCCTCGTGCTGGGCCCCATGTTGTTCTTCGTGACCCTGTTTCTGGACCTCGATCTTTCCAGGCCCGAGGTCACCCACATGGCGGCGGTAGCGGTGCTGATGGCGACCTGGTGGATCACCGATGCCATCCCCCTGTCGGCGACCGCGCTGCTGCCGTTGGTGCTGTATCCCGTGCTGGGCATCATGAAGACCCGAGAGTGCGCGCCGATCTACGTCAACAGCACGATCTTTCTCTTCATCGGTGGTTTCATGATTGCCGTAACGATGGAGAAGTGGCGGCTCCACAAGCGAATCGCGCTGTGGATCATCCGGCGGATCGGGGGCGGGCCCGAGCGCATCATTCTCGGTTTCATGGTCGCGGCGGCGTTCCTTTCCATGTGGATCTCCAATACCGCCACCGCCATCATGATGGTGCCCATCGCCATGGCGATCATCCTGCAGCAGGAGGAGAGGTTCGGACGGAGCGCGTGCCATTCCTTCACCGTTGCGCTGATGCTCGGAATCGCCTACGCCTGCTCGCTGGGCGGCATGGCGACGCTGGTCGGCACGCCGCCGAATCTGTCGTTTGCGAGGATCTTCGAGATCACGTTCCCGAATGCGGAGTCCATCGCCTTCGGCCAATGGTTGATGATGGCGTTGCCCATCACCTTTGTTCTGCTGACCATCGTGTGGCTGCTTCTGACGCGGGTGTTCTTCCGTTTCGGGGAGTCGTTCGAGGTCGACCGCGACGTCGTGAAACGCGAGTACGCGGCGCTCGGCAGCATGTCGTTCGAAGAGCGGGCAGTGCTCGCGGTCTTCGCGGCCACTGCCTTCGGTTGGGTCTTTCGAAAGGACCTGGTGCTTGGCTTGCTGACCATCCCGGGATGGTCGCGACTGCTGCCCCACGCGGACTTGATCGACGATGCCACGGTCGCGATCGGTATGGCGATGATCCTGTTTTTCATCCCGACGCGTAGCCCCAATGCCGCCGGCCGCATGGTGATGGGTGTGGATGTGTTCACCAAGATCCCGTGGCACATCGTGCTTCTGTTCGGAGGCGGTTTTGCCCTCGCTCAGGGCTTCCGGGTCACCGGTCTTTCAGAGCTGATCGGAACCCGGTTCGCGGGCCTCGAAGGAGTGCCGATTTATGCCATGATCACGCTGGTCTGCGGCGGTCTCACCTTCATGACCGAGCTGACCTCCAATACCGCGACCACCGAGATGATCCTGCCGATCCTCGCCTCGGTGGCGGTCGCCATGAAGGTCAACCCGCTGCTGCTGATGATCCCGGCCACACTGTCAGCGTCCTGCGCCTTCATGATGCCGGTGGCCACTCCTCCGAACGCCATCATCTTCGGCAGCGGCCGCATCAAGATCGCCGAGATGGCCAGGGTCGGTATCGCCATCAACCTGATCGGCGTGTTAGTCATCGGGCTGGTGTTTTATTTCCTCGGGACCGCGGTTCTCGGCATCGACACTGCGACCTTCCCGACGTGGGCGGAGGTTGGATAGCCAAAGATGGTGAGATATGCGGGCTAGCCTTTCTCCGCTATCCGGCTCAGCAGGTCACGAATCTCGGTGAGCAACTCGATGGTTCCGTCAGCCCCTTCGTCGACACCTGGCGGTAGGACGGGCACGGCGGACAGCGAGTCCCTCTGTCGCAACACCTCGTCGCGGAAGTCGAGAGGATCCACGATGCCGATGAGATCCGCTTCCGAGGCTCCGGGTGTTCCCTGACCGGCAGTCTCGACCTTCAACGATCTCAGGCCGAGCCACCGCAGTAGCGGCCCCTCCTTCACGGTCAGGTCTTGGATCTTATCCAGCGGTATGGTTTTCTCCACCTTGAAGAAAATCCCACGCTTCACTACGAGCGTGCGCTCGTTCAGCTCACACTTCAGCGATTCGAAGTTGCGGCGCACATACCACTGCCCCCAGCCGAGAAGCCATATCGGCAAGATCACGATACCCACCACAGAGGCGACGCAAATCAGCACCATCTGCAGGTACCAGTAGGTCCTCAGTTTGTCGTCGAACCGCGCTGCGGTCAGTAACGCGTCGTTGCCCGTCATGTGGACCTCCGTGGGTTCAGGGATAGGAATTTCCTTTCGCGCTGCCCGAGGCTAGCACGGTCTCCAGGGTCTCCAGCGGGCCATCGGCATCGGTGGCTTGAGGAAGTTGGGAAGTTGCATGCCCTTCTCCCGTCAGACCCCGGCGGCGCGTCGAGGACCCGGACTTCGCCCGGAGGCTCGACGCCCTCGACCGGGAACTGGCGGAGTCGGCGGCGGGAGGCGGAGCGTCAGCGGGAGCCGACGACGAGATGCGATCGACGCCCAACTTCCCAACTTCTTCAAGCACTGATGTTGGCAGCATGGGGTTTGAGCCTGCGGCCCGCCTAGTCCTGGAGACCGAGATCTCGCTTGGTTTTTTTAGACCACTGATTCCTGTCTTCGCGCGTGAAATGCCGCGAAGTTGGCCTGCTCCCAGACCATCCTCAGCTCTTCCGCATCCTCAACCGTTCGGTGCTTGTAGACGCCCGGGGGGAACCGTGGCTGCGTGATCCTTTGGGCGAACTCCCACGTGGATTGGATGGCACGGAAAAGGCGGGGATCACCCCGGTCATACCACGTGTTGCCCTCCATATCATCAATCGACCTGAATCTCCGGACCGGCATCAATCTTCCTCCAACCCAAACCTCTGTCGAATGCGTTCCGCGTCGCCCTTGTCCCGCAACCGCACAGTCCCTTTCTTCATCCGATAGAGGGTTTCGGGAGTGACGACAGTAACCTGAAGGCCATCGAAGTCGATCCGTTCAGAGTTCAGGTCCTCGAAGGAAAACGCTTCGCCCAGTCTGGTGAGAATGTCGATATGAAACGACCCTTGTGGTGGAATGTACTGCACCGCTGGGTAGTCTCCGAGAAGATCCTCGGCCGTAATCTCGTCCACGTGCGGGTCCTCAAAGACACTCATCAAGGCGGCTTTCAGGCGATCAATATTGCCTGCGTCAGGCTCGACGAAGATGTCGAGATCCTCGGTCGCCCTTGCAAGACCCTGGAGGTTCAGGGCAACGGCACCGATGATCACATACCGAACCCCTTCGCTCTCAAACGCCGCCAGGACCTCTCGAGTCTTGTCGTAGTCCATCTTCTGCCTCTCGAACACATTAGCAGCCCCGCGTCGATCACGGGTAGCATCTATGCGTCCAACCCCAACACCGCCCTTGACATCGGTCCGCCCAAGAGGCACATTATGTTCGAACGAACGTTCGATCGGGGATCTAATGGAAGCCGAAGGGGCAATGGCAAGATCCACGAGCCGCAGCGACGCCTTTGACGCGAAGCTCGAGGGCGTTCTGGCGGCCGGTGCGCGGGTGATCGCCCGCGATGGGTACGGCAACGCGACCATCCGCCAGGTGGCACATGAGGCTGAGATGAGCCTCGCCGGGCTCTATCACTACTTCTCCTCGAAAGAGGAGCTCCTGTTCCTCATCCAACACCACACCTTTGGCGCCATCCTGGAACGACTCGAGGAGCGACTCGAAGGAGCCCATAACCCGCGCCGGCGACTCTCCGTGATGGTCGCCAACCATCTCGAGCACTTCCTGGCGCGGATGAACGACCTCAGGGTGTGCGCCCGCGAGCTGGAATCGCTGAGCGGCCATTACTTCGAGCAGGTGGAAGCGCTTCGGCACCACTACTTCGCGATCACCTTGGAGATCGTGGAGTCGATCAGCCTGGAGGCCGGCGGGTCGCGATCCGAGCCCCGCCTGGCGACGCTCTACCTCTTCGGGATGCTCAACTGGATCTACATGTGGTACCCGGACACCGACGGGGTGTCGGGCGAAGAGATGACCGAGCAATTGCTGGCCCTTTTTCTCGAGGGCTATTTGCCGAGGTAGAAAGGGGAGATCTTCATGTTCGACCAGTTCACCGAGTGGGAGCACAACCGGCACGACTACGCCCGCGCGTGGAAGGAACGCACCGGCGGCAAGGTGCTCGGTTACTTCTGCACCTACGTTCCCGAGGAGATCCCGTACGCAGCCGGGGTCCTGCCGGTCAGGATCCTCGGCAGCCACGAGCCTCAGGACGTCACCGAGCCGCACATCTTCGGCATGTTCTGCCCGTTCTGCCGCGACTGCCTGGCGCAGGGACTCAAGGGGCGCTACGACTACCTCGACGGGATCATGATCGCCCAGAGCTGCATTCACATCCGGCAGGCTTTCAGCAGCTGGCAGAAACACGTACCCACCGGATACTCCTACTACCTCCCCATGCCACACGGTGTCCAGAGCCCGAGGGCGTACCCGTACCTGAAGGGCGAGCTCGAGGCGTTCCAGCGTTCCATCGAGGAGTGGACCGGTACCGAGATCACCGACGACGACCTCAAACGCTCGATCGAGGTCCACAACACCAGCCGCCGCCTCCTGCGCGACGTCTACGAGCTGCGCAAGGGCCCCTCCCCCGCGCTCACCGGCGAAGAGGCGATGGAGATGGTCATGTCCAACCAGATGGTGGACAAGGCGGAGCACAACCGTGCCCTCACCGAGGTCCTCGGCAACCTGCCGCAGCGCACGCTCGACCGTTCGGGCGATATACGCCTGATGCTCGTCGGTTCCGAGGACGACGACATCCCGTTCATCCAGATGGTCGAGTCGCTGGGAGCGGTGGTGGTCACCGATGAGCACTGCACCGGCACCCGCTACTTCTGGAACGAGGTTGAGCTCGACGGCGACATCCATCTCTCTCTCGCCAGACGCTACGTCGACCGGCCCGCCTGTCCGAGCAAGGACTGGCCCGAGCGAACGCGCATCCCGCACGTCCTCGGGCTGGCGGAGGAATTCGACGCCAAGGGGGTCATCCTCATCCAGCAGAAGTTCTGCGACCCGCACGAGCTCGACATCCCGGCGCTCAAGAAGGCGCTCGAGGACTCCGGCATCCCGACCCTGACTCTCGAGTTCGACGTCACGGTGCCGCTCGGGCAGTTCCGCATCCGGGTCGAGGCGTTTCTGGAGATGTTTAGCCAGGAAGAGCTGTTCGACGACGATTTGTTTTAGGAGCCTGCTGATGACACAAGCCATCTACCCGACGAAGTCTCTCGATTGCTGGCGCAAGGCCAAAGAACTGCGAACGACCTACTACGAGGAGTACGGCAACGCGCACGAGCGCGGCGCGCTGCGCTGGGCCGGCGGCGCGTGGAGCTTCGGCGCAGTGCCGGCGGGCCTCGGGCGCGATGTGTGCTGTCTCACCAGCGAGCCCTACGGCGCCAGCATCGCCTGGGACCGCGACTTCTCGCTCGAATGCATGGAGGCGGTGGAGAAGCAGGGCTACGCCCGCGATCTGTGCTCCTACATGCGCAACTACTGGGGCTCGGTGATCCTCGACCGCTACGCCTTTGGCGGGCCGTTCCCGAAACCGGACTTCATCTGGCAGGACCACATCTGTTGCTCGCACGCAAAGTGGTACCAGGTGGTCACTGATCTCGAGCCGGAGCTGCCGTACTTCTGTGTTGACGTTTCGGTGGGCCCGTACACCGAGCTCAACGAGAACCGTCTTGCCTACGTGGTCGGCCAGCTTCACGACGGCATCGAGTGGATGGAGAAGGAGACCGGCCGCACCTACGACGACGGGCTGCTCATCGAGGCGGTTCAGAATGAGTGTCGCTCCACAGCTCTGTGGGCCGAGATCTGCGCCCTCAACCGGGCCGTGCCGGCGCCGCTGGACGAGAAGAGCATGTACTCGCTGTACGTGTTCGGGACACTGATGAAACACGATCCGCGGGTGGTGGAGCTGTATGAGGTGCTGCGCGACGAGGTCGCGGACCGGGTCTCGAACGGCATCGCCGCGATCGCCAACGAGCGCTGCCGAGTGATGTCCGACACCCAACCGCCATGGGCCTTTCTCGACGTATTCCGCTACCTCGAGGAGTTCGGCTGCGTCTCCATCGGCTCGCTCTACACCTTTGCCCTGATCGGCATGTGGGAGGACAAACCCGACGGAAGCTGGGGACCGCGCACTACCCCCATGGATCAAGGAATCGAAATCAAAGACCGGGACCAGGCACTGCGTATCCTCGCCGAGTGGAACCTCTCCAAGCCCGAATGGCAGCACTTCTACTCGCCGCATCTCAAAAGCGAGATGATGATCCGCATCGCTCGCGAGTGGAAGCTCGACGGGGTGATGCTGCACTACAACCGCGGCTGTGAGGGGCTGACCATCGGCATCGCCGAGAACCGGCTCGCGCTGCTGGATGCCGGGTTCCCGGTGATGACCTTCGAGGGCAACATGGGCGATGAGCGGGAGTTCGACCGGGGCCGCACGATGACCCGCATCGACACCTTCATGGAGACCCTCGGCCTGCGCAAGATCGCGAGTTGAACTGATGAGCTCGCAGGAGACTCCCGTGAAATCTGCGGAGCCGAAATCATACCGATCCGCAACCTGGAATCGGGCGCGGGCGCGGACGCGGGCGCGGACGCGGACTCGGGTCGAAAGGAGTGAATGAATGATCACCGCTGGAATCGACGTCGGAGCCAAGACCATCAAGGTGGTCCTGCTCGACAACGGGAAGCCCATGGCCAAGAGGATGGTGATGGCGGGTCTCGACACCCGCACCGCCCTCGACGAGGTATTCGGCGCCGCCCTCGAGGACGCAGGCGGGCTGGCCGCGGAGGACATCACCTGCATCATGGGCACCGGCACCGGCCGCAGTGAGGTGACGATTGCCCACGATCAGGTGACAGACGTCAGCGCCGCGGCCAAAGGCGCGTGCTCGCTCTTTCCGTCGGCGCGAACGGTCATCGATGTCGGCGCCGAGGAGGGACGCGCGGTGCGCTGCAACGAGGCCGGGGGCGTCGACGACTTCGCGGTCAACGAGAAGTGCGCGGCCGGCGCCGGCACCTTCACCGAGGCCATGGCGCGCGCCCTCGAGGTGGACCTGGAGGAGCTCGGCAAGATGTCGCTGCGCTCCACCCAGGCGGTGCCGATGAACGCCCAGTGCACGGTCTTCGCCGAAAGCGAGGTCGTGTCGCTGCTGCACGCCAAGACGCCGAAGGAGGACATTTCGCGCGCGGTGCACGACGCCATGGCGTCGCGGATAACCTCGATGGTCCGCAAGGTGGGCTTCGAAAAGGACGTGGTCCTGGTCGGAGGGCTGGCCAGGAACGTGGGCTTTGTCGACTCCATTCAGCGGGGACTCGAGATCGACTGCCTGATCCCCGACGAGCCCGAGTACGTGGGCGCCCTGGGGGCGGCGCTGATCGCCGCCGACCGGGTCGCGGAAGGGAGCTGAAGCCATGACGGTCGAGTTCTGGCGCTGGAAGGAGTACAACTGGCACGATCCCGAGATCGATCCCCGTGACGCCGAGGTTCTCAGCAGCGGAGTCGATGTCGGCTCGGTGAGCTCGCAGGCGGTGGTGATGGCGGACGGCAAGCTCTTCGCATTCTCGAATATGCGCACCGGTTCCGACAGCCCGGAGAGCGCCAACAAGGCAATGACCTGGGCGCTCGAGGACACAGATCTCAGTCTTGACGATATCGACTTCACGGTCGGAACCGGCTACGGCCGGGTCAACGTCCCCTTCGCGGGCAAGGCAATCACCGAGATCGCGTGCCACGCGCGCGGCGCCAACTTCCTGTACGGGCCTTCGGTGCGCACCGTGCTCGACATGGGCGGCCAGGACTGCAAGGCGATCCACTGCGACGAGAAGGGCAAGGTCACGGCGTTCTTGATGAACGACAAGTGCGCCGCCGGCACCGGTCGCGGCATGGAGGTGATGGCGGATCTGCTGTCGGTCCCGATCGAGGAAGTGGGCGAGATGTCGCTGGACGTCGAGGAGGAGCCGCCGCCGGTCTCCTCCACCTGCGTGGTCTTCGCCAAGAGCGAGGCCTCGGCGCTGTTGCGCCAGGGGTGGCCGAAGAACCGCGTTCTCGCCGCCTACTGCTCGGCCATGGCTCACCGGGTGACCTCCCTGCTCGAGCGCATCGGCGTCGAGAAGGAGTTCGCCATCACCGGCGGCATCGCCAAGAACCCCGGTGTGGTGAAGCGTCTCGAGGAGGAGCTCGGCGTCGAAGGCCTGAAGACCGAGGCCGACACTCAGATCGCCGGCGCCGTCGGTGCGGCGCTGTTCGCGAGGGCGCTGCATTTGAAGGCGAAGAAGGCTTAGGAGTTGAGAGCTAAGAGTTAAGAGTTAAGAGTTGAAGCGGAGGGGATTGGATGCTTGCCAACTACGGATACACGGACGGGTCGGGTGATTACTTCATTACGGTCGACACCGATCACTGCGTCGAGTGCGCCGATCGGCCGTGCGTGCCGGCATGCCCGGCTGCCGTCCTCGAAATCATCGAGGACGACTACGGCGACGAGGTTTGCGCGGTCGTCGAGGCGCACCGCAAGCAGATCAAGTACTCGTGCGCGCCCTGCAAACCGGCCACCGGATGGACCACCCTGCCGTGCACCGAGGCCTGTCCACATGGGGCGCTCACACACTCATGGTAACGCTGGTTCGGGAGCATGCGGGCGGGGGTAAAACCCGCCCCTACGGCTTCCATTGGCTGGGGGCGGGAATGATCTCCGCCCTCGCGAAAACACACGTAGGGGAGGGTTTTATCCCCTCCCGGTCGAGAGTTGGACATGGCTGAAACGTATGCCGTAAAGATCGACGGGCGGGAGGTCGAGCTTCCGGAGGGTCGCAGCCTGCTCGCCGGGGCCCTCGAAGCGGGGATCTATGTCCCCAACCTGTGCTTCCATCGCGACCTGCCGCCGGCCCGAGACGCACGGCCGATCGAGGCCGTTTATCGCGCCCGTGAGCGAATCTCGGCTGACGGCAGCGAGGGCAAACCGGGTTGCGGACTGTGCGTGGTCGAGGTCGAGGGCGAGGTCGAGCCGGTGGCTTCGTGCGCCCTCGAGGTGAGCGCCGGCATGGTGGTGCGCACAACGGGCACGGACCTCGAGGAGCTGCGCCGGCAGCGCCTGGCCCGCATCCTCGCCCACCACCCGCACGCCTGCATCACCTGCGCCCAGAAGGAGGGCTGCAGCCGGGAACCATGCTCCACGAACGTCGCCATGGAGGAGCGGTGCTGCCCGCTCCTGGGACGGTGCGAGCTCGAGAAGGTCGCGGCGTATATCGGAGTGCCGGACGACACCCCGCGCTACGTGCCACGGGGTCTCGGAAGCGAGACCCTCGGTGAGCTCTATATCTTCGACGCCGAGCTGTGCGTGGCCTGCCTGCGGTGCGTGAGGGTGTGCGCAGACGTCAAGGGCGTCGAGGCGCTGGGCTTTGTCTATCGCGACGGCGACAAGCTCGTGGGACGGACCAGCCCCACTGACCGCGAAGATCAGTGCCGCTTCTGCGGCGCCTGCGTCGAGATCTGCCCCACCGGTGCGCTGCTCGATCGCGAGGCCCATTCGGGCTCCCGCGAGGAGTGGCTGGTTCCGTGCGGGAGCTCCTGTCCCGCCGGCGTCGATGTGCCACGGTTCCTGCGTGCGGTCGCTGACGGCCGACTCGAGGAGGCCGCCCGCGTCTCGCTCGACCGGCTGCCCCTGCCCAATACGCTCGGCAGGGTCTGCTTCCACCCCTGCGAGGACGGTTGCCGCCGCGCCGAGCTCGGCGGGCCGCTGTCGGTCTGCCATCTTCGCCGCCACGTCTTCGAACAGGTCGATTCCTCCGAACCGACATGGCCTACGAACGGGAACGGGAAGCGGGTGGCCGTCATCGGTTCGGGCCCGGCCGGACTCGCCGCCGCCCACTTCCTCCGGCGTCTGGGTCGCGAGGTTACGATCTTCGAGGCCGCGCCCGAGGCGGGAGGAATGCTCCGTTACGGCATTCCCGACTACCGCCTGCCACGCGCGACCCTCGACAAGGACCTCCAACTACTGACCCGCCAGGGCATCGAGATCCGCACCGATTCAGCCCTCGAACGCGACTGGGTCCTGGACGACCTACGCGAGCAGGGCTATTCGGCGCTGATCCTCGCAGCCGGCGCCGGCGCGGCGAAGAATCTCCCACTTCCGGGCAGCGACCTCGGTGGCGTGCTCGCAGGCGTGCCCTTCTTGCACGATGTAGCAGACGCTGTCGACCAGTCCTCGGAGCTCGTCGACAGGACGGTGCTGGTGATTGGCGGCGGCAACGTCGCCGTCGACGCCGCACGCAGCGCTCTGAGGCTGGGGGCGGCGTCGGTGACCATGGCCTGCCTCGAAGCCGCCGACGAAATGCCGGCCTACTCGGAGGAGGTGGAGGCGGCGCTGGCCGAGGGCATCGAGATCCTCCACTCGTGGGGACCGGAGTGTTTTCTCGGTGAGGAAGAACGGGTGAGCGCCGTTCGCCTCGTCCGCTGCGTCTCCGTCTTCGACGATTCGGGCCGCTTCGCTCCGACGCTCAACGCGGCAACGACGCGTGAGGTCAACGCGGACACGGTGATCGTCGCCATCGGCCAGGAGGTTGAGCCCGAGCTGCGTCAATTCCCGGGGCTCGAGTTCGCAGCCGACGGTTTCCTGCGGGTGGACACTGAGACACCAACCGCCGGCGCAGCCGATGTCTTCGCCTGTGGCGACCTCACACTGGGTCCATCGTCGGTGGTGCGCGCGGTCGCCAGTGGTCGGCGAGCGGCCGAAGCGGCCGATCGCCACCTCGGCGGCGCCGGCGAGGTTCCGTCGATCCTCGAGCCGGAGGAGCCCGATCAGTGGATCGGAACCGACGACGGTTTCGCCTCGAGGGCTCGCGCCCAGCCGGACATCACACCCGCCGCCACCAGAATCCGCGGATTCACGGAGGTCGAGTCGACCCTCGACGCGGTCGGCGCCGCGGTGGAGGCCGGGCGCTGCCTACAGTGCGACCTCAGGCTTCGTATCTCCGCTCCCTTCTTTCCGCCGCCACCGTGGATTGAGTTGACCGAGGAGACGGTGGCGGAGATCCCGGCGGTCGCAGGGGTGTATCAGCTCCTCGACGATGACCGGGTGGCGACCAAGATTGTCGGCACCACCGACCTCGCCCGGGCGCTGCGCGAGGAGCTCGCGGTGGACAGCCCGGCACCAAGCTTTATGTGGGAATCTGACCCCATGTACACGAAGCGTGAGAGCGAGCTGATTCAGCAGTTCCTGGCCGAGCACGGCCGCATGCCGTCCGGCGGCGAGGACGATTTGGACGATTTGTTTTGAGTTGAGAGTTGAGAGTTAAGAGTTGAGAGTTAGGAGTTAAGAGTTTTGAGTTTTGAGTTGGAGGAATCGCGTTGAAGGACGAGGAGCTGGTTGGCCTTGACGATCACGTTGATCTCGTCGGATGGGAACGGCAGACGACGACCGACGAGCCGCGCCTGTCCGAGCTCGTTAAGCTCTATGAGGAGCTCGGGTTCCAGGTCATGCTGCGGCCGATTTCCCGCGACGAGCTGGGCCAGGAGTGTCAGGAGTGCTATCTGGCGGAGCCGGAGCGCTTTCGGACCATCTATACCCGGAAGGGTAACGATACAATCCCCGGGGAGGGCTTATGAGCCAGGAGAAGAGCGCCATCAAGAAGATCCGCGCCACGGGTGCGATGCGTGAGGTCATGGCCGAGTACTTCGCCGAGCTCGACGAGGCTGCGAGGACGGGCTCCGAGAAGATTGCGTGGTGCACCAGCGTCGGGCCGGCCGAGCTGCTGCGGTCGTTCGGCTTCCTGGTGTACTTCCCGGAGAACCACGGCGCGCTGCTCGGCGCCACGCGGATGGCGGCCGATCTGATCCCGGCGGCCACCGCGGCCGGCTACTCGCCGGAGATCTGCTCCTACCTGACGAGCGACGTCGGCTCGTACCTGAGCAAGAGCACCCCGCTGACCCGTGCCTTCGGCATGGAGTCGGTGCCGAAGGCGGACGTCCTGGTCTACAACACCAATCAGTGCCGCGATGTCCAGGACTGGCTCGGATTCTACGAGCGCGAATGGGGGGTGCCGATGCTCGGGATCCAAACACCGCGCTCGGTCGACGAGCTCAGCGCGGCGATCGTCGGCGGGCTGGTCGAGCAGCACAAGGCCCTGATCCCACACCTCGAGGAGATCTCCGGCCGCAGCTTCGACATCGACCGGTTGCGCGAGGTCATCGCCTCGTCCCACCGATGCACCCAGCTGTGGCGCAAGGTCCTCCGGTTGGCCGAGCACCGGCCCTCGCCGATCACCTTCTTTGACGGCACGATCCACATGGGCCCCGCGGTGGTGCTGCGCGGCGACGAGCGCGCCGAGCGCTACTACGAGGTCCTGGTGGCCGAGCTCGAGGAGAGGATCGCCAACGGGGTGGGCGCGGTCGACGACGAGAGGCTCCGCTTCTATTGGGAGGGCATGCCGGTGTGGGGCAAGCTCCGCGACAACGCGGAGCAGTTCGCCGGCCACCGGGCGTGCGTGGTAGCCTCCACCTACTGCAATAGCTGGATCTTCGACGCCCTCGAGTGCGCGGACCCCTTCGAGGGCATGGCACGCGCCTACACCGAGATCTTCATCGTCCGCTCGGAGGATTTCAAACAGCAGTACATGGAGTCGATGGTGCGCGACTACGCCATCGACGGGATCATCTTCCATGACGCCAAGACCTGCCCCAACAACTCGAACAACCGCTACGGCTTGCCGCTGCGGCTCCGCGAGAAGATCGGAACCCCGTTCGTGGTCATCGACGGTGACCTCAACGATCTTCGCCTGTACTCCGAGGAGCAGGCGCGGACCCAGTTCGAGGCGTTGGTGGAGCAGCTTCAGGAGCAACCCGCACAGTGAATGATAGCTCCGGTGACCCGCTCTACTGTGGCGTCGACGTGGGCGCGTCCTCCACAAAGCTGGTCCTTCTTGACCAGGATCGCGAGGTCCGTGGCCGCTCCATCCGGCGGTCCGGTGTGGACTACGCGGCGACCGCGCGCGCCTGTCTCGACGAGGCCGTCGAGGCGGCGGGGGCCGAGGTGGGCCAGGTCCGCCGCACCGTGTCCACCGGCTACGGGCGCCGCAACGTGGACTTCGCCGATGACGCCCGCACCGAGCTCTCCTGCCACGGGGTCGGGTGCTACCACCACTTTCCCTGGGCCATCACCATCGTCGACATCGGCTGCCAAGACAACAAGATCATCCGCCTCGACTCGAGCGGGCGGCGGATCGACTTCAAGATGAACCGCAAGTGCGCCGCCGGCACCGGCGCCTTTCTCGAGGAGATCGCGCTCCGGCTCGATATCGAGCTCGAGGAGCTCGAACGGCTGGCCAGCAGCACCGACGAGGCGATTCGGTTGAACAGCTTCTGCACCGTATTCGCCTCGACCGAAATCCTCTCCCACCTCCGCCGCGGTGAGCCACTCGCCGGTCTCGTCCGGGGCGCTTTCGCCTCGGTCGTCAACCGGGTGGCGGAGATGGACCAGCTCCACGGTGAGGTGGTGCTCACGGGCGGCGTCGTTGCCCACAACCCGACCACCGCCGAGATCTTTGCGGATAAGGTGGGCGGGGAGGTGAAGGTGCCCCCCCACCCCCAGTTCACAGGCGCTCTCGGCGCGGCCCTGACCGCGCTGGCACAGGAGGAGAAAAATGCTTGACGGTCTCTTCAAACCGCGGGGGATTGCGGTCGTCGGCGCGTCGGCCAACCCCTACTCCATCGGTCACATCGTCATCAAGAACCTGTCGACCTACGGCTACAAGGGCCCGATCTTCCCGATCAACCCGAAGGGCGGCCACATCCGCTCGTTCAAGGCCTTCAAGTCGGTACTCGACGTGCCGGACGTGATCGACCTGGTCAACATCTCGGTCAAGCACAGCCTGGTGCCGGCGGTTCTCGAGGAATGCGGCAAGAAGGGCGTCAAGTTCGCCATCGTCCACACCGCCGGCTTCAAGGAGGTCGGCGAGGAGGGCATCCAGCGCGAACGGGAGATGGTGGAGCTGGCCCACAGCTACGGCATGCGTCTCTTCGGGCCGAACTCACAGGGAATCCAGAACGCCGACCCCGAGATCTCGGTCTACGCCAACTTCACCTTCGTGCCGATGAAGCCGGGCAACATCTCGATCGTCGCCCAGGGCGGGGGCATGGGCGAGATGCTCAAGCTGCACCTCCACAACGTCGGCCTCGGCCACCGCATGTACTGCTCGTACGGCAACGAGTGCGACCTCACGATGCCCGAGATCCTCGACTACTACGGATCTGACGAGGGCACCCGCGTGATCATGATGCAGACCGAGAGCTTCAAGGATCCGGCCGCCTTCCTCGAGGTGGCGTCCAAGATCACGCCCAAGATCCCGGTTCTGGCGATCAAGGCGGGGCGCACCCGCGAGGGATCGGTGGCGGTCTCCTCGCACACAGGAACTCTGGTCGACCAGGCGCGGATGGCGTCGGCGATGTATGAGAAGGCCGGGGTGGTGGAGTTCCACGACACCGACGAGATGATCAAGGCGGCGATCGCCTTCTCCACCCAGGAGCCGCCGCGCGGCCGGCGCATCGGCATTATCACCAACACCGGCGGCCCCGGCATCCAGGCCGTCGACGAGGCGGTGGGCCACGGGCTCGAGCTCGCCACCTGGTCCGAAAAAGGCAGGGCGAAGCTCGAGGAGAGCCTGTACGCCGAGGCCAGCCTCGGCAACCCGGTCGACGTTGTCGCCACCGCCAACGCGGATCATTTCCACGCGGCCGTCGAGACCCTCCTCGCCGAGGAGGGCACCGACATGGTGCTGGTGTTCTTCGTCACCGCCCCCTTCACCGACACCGAGGCCATCGCGCGGCGCATCAAGGAGGCCGCCGACGCCTCCGACAAACCGGTGGTGGTAGTGGTCGAGACCTACTCGGAGTTCTACGGGCTGATCGACAGGCTCCGGCAGTCGGATCTGCCGGTCTACGAGTTCGCCGAGGACGGGGCGCGAGCCCTGGCCGCGATGTTCCGCTACGCCGAGCTCAAGGATCGCGAGGTCGAGGCGCCGCCCGAGCTCACGGTCGATCGCAAGGCCACCGAGGAGATCCTGGGTGGACACGAGGGGCGGGACGCCTACCTCCCGCAAGCGGACGCTTTCGCGATCCTGAAGGCCTACGGGATCCCGGCGCCGAAGGTGCGTGTGGTGACCGGGTTGAAGGACCTCGAGGTCGCCGCCGCAGACGTCGGCTTTCCATGCGTTCTGAAGATCGACTCGGCCGACGTGATCCACAAGTCGGACGAGGGCGGGGTGGTGCTCGGCATCGAGAATGCCGAGGCCCTGGCGGCGGCGTTTGCAGAGCTGAGAGACCGCTTCTCCGGAGCCGAGGCCGCCTTCATCCTTCAGGAGCAGATGCCGGCCGGCCGGGAGATCATCATTGGCGCTACCGAGTCGCCCGGCCTCGGACATCTGGTGATGTTCGGCCTCGGTGGGGTCTTCGTCGAGGTCATGCGGGACGTGGCCTTCGCGCTCGCTCCCTTGAGCCGTCCGGAGGCGCAAACCCTGATAC